>ERZ772971.1018-NODE-1018-length-16728-cov-4.473820_pt1 | contig 16728 bp, 20 predicted proteins | sample MGYA00511943_ERZ772971 | MGnify/ENA primary metagenome ERZ772971 (study PRJEB29015, sample SAMEA2737929) | human oral metagenome | biome: human oral; feature: human-associated habitat; material: dental | place: China | collected 2144 ... | reverse complement strand
AAATCAAAACCCTGTCCCTGCCTTTTTCACTGGCTGTGATAGATATTTTATCACCAGCCTCAGTATACTTGAAGGCATTGTCTACAAGTATTCTGATTAATTGGTTAAGTTTAGTCTTGTCAGTATATATAATACTATTCTTCATCTTAATCTGATAGTCAAAAGACTTGTCCTGGTAGTCCGCAATTTCAATGTAGCTTTCAAAGGTCTCCTTGAACAAGGCTTCTATATCTACCCTGCCAATATTGAGCTTGACTATTGACTCCTCCTTAGTCAGAGACAAGAGTTCATTAATCATTTTCTTTAGCTGCCTGGTTTCTCTCATGGCCACTGCTATAGTCTCTGCCTCATCTTCTATGGTAACATCCGGTTGTTTCAATAATGATTCCAGCTTAGACTGGATTATGGCAACTGGAGTCCTTAGTTCATGTGATGCATCCTGGACAAACTTAACCTGGTTGTTCCAAGATGTTTCTATAGGCTTAAGGGCCTTGCTGGATAGATATCTAGCTATTATATATACAAGCAATAAAGATAGTATGTCAACAAGTATCAAAAGAGTCACCATATTGCCCAAACTTAATATTTCTGAGTCAATATTCCTCATTATCTTGTACTTATAACCATTTTCCTCCTTGACCACAAGACTCCTAAAATTATATCCGTTTATATTTTCGTATACAAAGCCCTCCTCTTTACCCAGATTTTCTTTTGGAATACTAATACCAAAATACCTATTCCTAGTATAGTATAGGAGGGTATCACCCTTATATATGTATAGGATATCCTTTGGGTCTTGAAGGCTTATAGGTTCTAGTATCGAATCCTTACTGTATTGGTCCTTGATAAAGTGAAATTCTTCAGCTAAATTATTATCAATACCACCAATCAAGCTAATACTGAAATAATTGTATATAAAACAACTAACCAAAATCATAAAGACTTCTACTACACACATAATGGTCAAAGTCAGATTTCTTTTGGTCCTATCAAAAACATTATTGTTTATCATCCAATATGTAACCAACCTTTCTCTTTGTCTTTATATATTTATCGTAGTCATATTTGGACAATTTTTTTCTTAGATTACTCACATACACCTCTACAATCTCTATAGTAGCATCCGAATCTATACCCCAGATTCTATCATATATCTGCTCCTTTAAGAGGATTGATCCCTTATTCAAGACAAAATACTCTAGGAGTTTAAACTGCTTATTCTGTAACTCTATCTCCTCGTCATTTATATAGACACTATTCTTTTCAGAATCTATTCTCAAGTCCTTGAATTCTAGGTACTTCTTGTCCTTTATTTTCCCATTTGTCCTAAGTATGGCATATACTCTGGCCACTAGCTCATCCATATAAAATGGCTTAGTCAAGTAATCATTGGCACCAAGAGTAAAGGCTTCAACCTTGTCATCAAGGGCCTCCTTGGCTGTCAATATTAGGATTGGTGTATCTATACCATCCTTTCTGGCCTGGTTTAATATTTCTATACCACCCATATTTGGCAACATTAGGTCCAATATAACCAAGTCATATATACCCTGTGAAATTAGGTAAAGACCTTCCTCACCATCTCCGCATGTTTCTGTATCAAAGTGCTTAGATAACTCCTTTTCTATATCCTTTTGTATCGTCTTATTGTCTTCAACTATTAATATTTTCATACATTTCCCCCTTGAGTTCCTCCACACATATATTATAGGTGGAGAGCAAAGCACGGTATTCCTTAAAACTCGGACAGTGGTAGAATTTCGCTGCCGGTCTGATGACCGAAACCAGTTGCTTTTTAAGATTCTCTCCGTCGCCGTAGCAGACTTTTTGCAGGCGAAACACTTCTTTTTCCTTCCGCATTTGCGCAGGGATCAAACCGTACTTCTGTTCCAGTTCTTTGAGAATACGGGTGCTGGTATAGAAATTATTGCCATCGTTAATCTTCTTTCCCCGTTCATCGACGGCTAAGGTGACAATATGCAGGTGATGCCTGTCTATGTCTTCATGCTTATAAACGATAAAGGGTTGATTAGCGTAGCCCATCTTTTCGATATACTCCCGTGCGATGGCTGAGAACTGCTCATCGGTAAGTCTGTCATCGGGATGCGGATTCAAGGAGATATGTATAACCGGTTTCTTAGTGAGGACATGACTCGGCATATATGCCATAAAGTCCTGCATACAGGCGGATATATCGTGTGTCCCATCAGCCGGAGAGAAGACTTTGTTGGTCTCCAGAATCTTGGCAACGCCCTCATTTACCTTCTCTCCATTGTACGCCAACGCGCCGTAAAGGGAACTGCCATAGTTTATCTTTGCGACCATTTCTCTTGAAATTCACGGGTTAGATGTACGATTTCGCCTCCGACAGCCGCCAATTCGAGTGTCAGTTTCTCCAGTTGGGCAAGCATCGCAAAGGCTTTTTTCTCGGTGAAATTGCTCTTTAAGGCGACCACAGCTTGGTTATAATTCACCCCGACACTGCGAAATTGTCCGTACAAAGTCGTCAGTTTTTGATAGTAATCAAGCAGTGAACGATCTACTTTTATCACTCGGAAAGTCTCATCAAAGACCCTTGCCTTGATGAAAACAGCCCTGTTCGGGACACCTGACTGTTCATAAAGCGTCAGGAAACGCGCAAACTCCGTGTCCGTAAACCGAACCATGCAGCAATGGCTGGCTCTTTCTTTTTTCAGGGGTCTCCCCACATGTCTTTTTGTCATTTTACTTTGGATTTTAATGGTTTGTAATTCTCTCTTAGGGAAAATAGAATGTGTTAAACACTATCGTATTCCTTTAGAAAGCGTTCGCGATAAGACAGACTATCAAAACAACGAAAACTTCTATTCAAGAACACCGACTTCGGAGGTGTCTTGCCCTCTGCAAGAGCAAGAGTTCTGAGTTACCGAATTTATTTCGAGTAACGCAGGACATATCTTGCTATTTGCTCCGGCGCAAATAAATCCGTCCGCGAAGGACGGAAGTCGAGTCCCTCAAAAAAGAACGCTTTATGCCTCGAAGGCTTCGGCTTACCGCTTGGGTGCAAAGTTACTAAGCGTTGTGCCTAAAGCACTTACCTCTCACGAAGCCACAAATACGCAAATCGACGCCACAAGTACGCAGTTAGCAAAAAGGGCAGAAACAAGGGGGTAAAGGCTTCTATATTTGCCCCGTCGAACAGGTGTTTGCAGGTCGGTGGACATACCTGCCTGCCCAAGTCTAAAAACCAGTCCGCAGCCATTTGAACAGACAATTACGGAAATGGAAATAGAAATGAGAATATGTACAAGTTATTGCACCCGTCGCCCCTCACACCCTTGTGCAAGGGTACAAGTGTGGACGTATGGATGGGTGGACGTGTGCAGGTATGACTCCCGTCATATAGCTCCACTCCTATGCAAGGAGGGACATATCCCAAAAGGCGGGTCTATGTTCCCTTATCGGAATACCTCGCCGTATGCCTGTCCGGGGATTTATTCCCTCGCAGACTCATTTCCATATCTGCCTTTTCAAGGAAACAAGCCAAGGCGTGCATGCGCCTTTCCACACATATATGTAGAACCATTAAACAGAAAATGAAATGAAAAAGAAACCTGTTTTCATTGCCTTCTCCACCCAGAAGGGCGGTGTCGGCAAAACGACCTTTACGGTCTTGACGGCAAGTTACCTGCACTATGCCTGCGGGTATAACCTTATTGTGGTGGATTGCGACTATCCGCAATTCAGCATCAATGCCATGCGTCAGCGTGACGCACAGGGCGTGGATCGCAACCCCGCGCTGCAAGAATTGGCAGCCACCCAATTCTCCGAGTTACAAAAGCCCACGTACACCATCCTTTGTGCCACGGCAGAGGCAGCCGTGGATACGGTCAGGGAATATCTGGAAACGCACGAGCCGGATACGGATTTCGTCTTTTTTGACCTGCCCGGAACCATCAACAATGACGGTGTGCTGACCACCCTCTCCGGTATGGATTATATTTTCACACCCATCTCCGCCGACCGTATATCCTTGGAAAGCACGCTGAGCTTTTCAGCCATCATCAAGGAGGCGATAACCGACAATACAGACACTGCCAACAAAGGGATCTACCTCTTTTGGAACATGGTGGACGGCAGAGAGAAAACACCCCTCTATGCGATGTATGAAAAGGTCATTGCCGATTTGGGACTTCCCATATTAAAAACGGCAGTCCCCAATACGACCCGCTACAAAAAGGAAGTGATGGATGAGGGTACGACCCTCTTCCGTTCAACCATCTTTCCCGCCTCTCGCACGCTGCTTAGAGGCAGTCGTCTGAAAGAGCTTGTGGAGGAAATCTTGTCCATCGTAAAACCTGAAGCATATGGCAGAGAAGAATAAAGGGGCGATAGACTCCGTCGCCATCCGGGAACTGATTTCACAGGGTATCCCGATGAAAAAGAAAGAGAGCGAGATGATACCGCCTGCCTCCGTCGAAGAGGTGGATGTGTCTGTATCGGAAACACGGAAAGAGGTTTCGGAAGAATCGCAACTACCCATCCGAACACGTCGCAAGCATACCGCCAAAGGAGATTACATCTCACTCTTCATGCACCGCAATGACCTGTATGACCGCAAGGCAATCTACATCTCCAGAGAGTTGCAGGACAAACTGTCGGAAATCGTCCTCTTCATCCGAAAGAGAGAGATGACATTGGGTATGTACGTGGAAAACATCCTTCTCAAACATTTGGAGGACTACAAGGAAGAAATCAACCGATTAAGTGAAAAGAACTTCAAGAAATTATTGTGATATGAAACAGAAAAAAGATCAACAAATGGCAGGTCATAAGTCCTGCAGAGAACGAAAAAGCGTCTCTTCAAAAGTAACCATCCGTAACTCCACCACGCTCATCGAGCATTCCGAGGGACACCCTACAGGTCTCCTTCAGGAAGAGAGAAGCGATTACGAAACCGCCTTTCTGCAACCCCTGAACATCGGAGACCGAAAGGGCGTGTTCATTTCCAAAAAGACACAGGAAGAGATTTCCGAAATCGTCTATGTGGCAGCCGCAGGCAAACTGACGATTGGGGCATTCGTAGAACATATTCTCCGGCATCACTTAGAGAGTCACCGTGATGAGATAGACGCCTTGTTTGAGCAACAGTTCCGTAAACGTTTCGAGCGATGAAGCAGGTGATTGTCATTCTGCTGTCGGTCGGCTTAGCCTATCTCGGCAGCGTGCAGGTCACCCGCTTCCTGTACGGACGCTATCGGAGTGCCGTGAGACTTTATCGTGACTTGCGGCTCTTTTTCCGGGAACGGGGCAAGGGGAAATTCGTCGTTACCATCCGCATCCCCAAAAAGGGATCCTCCCAAGAGGAGAATATCCTTTTAGCCGAGTTGCCCATCGAAGAAGAGCAACAGGAACAGACGCCTGAAACGGGAATGTCGGAAGAAACCTCTCCTTTCATCCCCGAAGAAGAGGATTATGTATTGGTGGAAGTCCAAGGTGAAAGCCACTCTCTTTCGGAAAGCATCACCGTGGAAGAACTGCAACAAATGGGCAATGTCCTCTCCTGTAAGAATGCTCCGATAGAGGAAGCCGCGAAAGCCGCTGAAACCATCTATAAGATACACGACTCCCCGATGTTCCAAGCGATTAAGAAAGCAGCCGGGGAACGTGTCCGCGAGCTGCTGGAGCGCGTTGCCGAAGAAGCTCCGAAAGAGGTTCAGTCAGGCAACTTCGATTACAAACGATTTATCAAGACATAGTATTCACCCACTCAAAGAAAAGAGAAAATATGAGTAAACCCATTTATCTTGCCATCGCTTCCCCCAAGGGAGGTGTCGGCAAAACCTCGCTTACGGTACTTGCCGCAAGCATTCTGCATTACCACAGAGGATGCGATGTCGCCGTCGTGGATTGCAACCATCCCGTCTATACCATCGCCCGTCTGCGACAGCAAGAGTCGGAAGACCTGAATCATCAAAGGCTGATGCGCCTGAAACATCGGACAGCCTATGCCCCTTATCCGATTATCTGCACTCCGGTGCGGGAAGCCCTGAGGCGAGTGGAGCAACACTGTGTGGACAGCCATCCTCGATGCATTCTTTTCGACCTCCCCCCATTGATGCGTACCGAAGGGACGGTGGAGTTGCTTTCAGCAATGGATGCCGCCGTCTTTCCCGTTACGGGCAGTCCGATGGATATGGAAGCCGTCCGCCATTTCATAGACATCTTGGGAGAGCAGATACTTACGATGGGTAAGGGCAATATCAGGGAGCTTTACCTGCTTCGCAATATGATAGAGGCTTGGGAACGTGAGGATGCCGACGAACGCTGTCGCACCCTTGCCGATGAAACGGGAGTCCTCTTGATGCAGACCTCATTGAGCCACTCCCGTTTGTATCGTCCGCTGCTTTCCGAACGCAGAAGAGGGGTATGCACCCTCTTCCCACCCCACGGAGGGAAGTTGAGCAGGCTCTGTATTGAGTTAGGTAATGAGCTTCACGAAATCCTGCAACGCCTATGTACCGAATAGTCCTTGTCCTTCTCTTGCTCTACCTTTTGTGGTTGCTTCTTTTTCTCTTGTATGAGGGGAAAAGAAGAAAGAAGGGAACACCCCCAAAAGAGCCTTGTCAAACGGTCTGTGAAGCCGAAATCATCGGTAAGAGTCGCTTTAAGATAAGCCACTCGACGCCACAAGTGCGCAGTTATCCAAAAGGCGAGGCGGAAGCAAAAAAGGCTTCTACATTTGCTGCCGAAAACGGACAAGAGCCATTGGAAGAGCCGGATGAACAGCCCGACATAGATGAGATTCCTTTAACGTATGAATCCTCAGATTCTTCATTGTTTGAAGAGGAGGACGAGGAACTTCCCATACAGGGAGAAAGCGAATATGCCACGGGAATTGATTTTGAACGGGTGCTGGAAGCCTTGTCGGTCATTCACCGCCACGCCCACACCGAAGCAGAGCGACAGAGTACCGGCGATACGCTGAGAGCGTTGGAAGGAACCCGCCTGATGGAAACGCTCCGAAGCGATGCGAAACGCTCAGCCACGATCGATGAAATCGTCCGTGCCCGTTTCGAGGAGCTTTACAGCGGCGAAAAGGCGTAACGCCCCTTCCGAATGGTTTTGTCCCAATAGTATGAACCCTTTAATGCAACAAGCAATGAAAGAAAAAGAGTACGGCTGACCCTAAGAGAGCCACCACTAACATCCGAAAGTAACAACAGTATTCACCCGTCGGGAGGATATATCCAATCCTCTCGGCACAAAACAAAGATTTATGACCAAAAGACATTTTCTTATCGCAGCCGTTCTGCTGCTTTCCGCCTATTCAGCCTTTGCCCAAGGCAACGGCTTGTCGGGCATCAACCAAGCCACCAACATGGTAACTTCCTATTTCGACCCAGCCACGAAACTCATCTACGCCATCGGCGCGGTCGTGGGACTCATCGGAGGGGTAAAGGTGTACTCAAAATTTTCGTCAGGCGACCCGGATACCTCGAAGACCGCCGCGAGCTGGTTCGGAGCCTGTATTTTCCTCATTGTCGCAGCCACCATTTTAAGAAGTTTCTTCCTCTAAGCCTATGGAGACCTATCCCATCAACAAGGGAATCGGTCGCTCGGTAGAGTTTCAGGGACTCAAAAGCCAGTATCTGTTCATTTTCGCCGGAGGGTTGCTTGCCCTTTTCGTGCTGTTTGTCATCCTCTATATGGCGGGTGTCAATCAATGGATCTGTATCGGCTTCGGAGGGACTTCCGCATCCATTCTGGTGTGGCAGACTTTCTCCCTGAACAAGAAGTATGGGGAACACGGGCTGATGAAGCGTTCCGCGCTGCACAGCCATCCCCGCTACCTCATCAACCGACGACGCATTCCCCGTCTGCTGCGGCACAAGGAACTGCCGAGACGAAAGAGAAGAGAGCATAAAAGAATGAACGAAGGAAAGGAGGACGAAGAATGAGAAACCTATTGAAAGCCACCACGCTGGAGAACCGCTTCCCGTTGCTTGCCGTCGAAGAGGGCTGTATCCTCTCGAAAGACGCCGACATTACGGTCGCCTTTCGGGTCGAGCTTCCCGAACTTTATACGGTGACGAGTGCGGAGTATGCCTCTATCCATTCTTCTTGGGTAAAGGCAATCAAGGTGTTGCCGACCTACAGCGTCGTACACAAGCAGGATTGGTTTGTCAAGGAGGGTTACCGTCCGGACTTGCAAAAGGAGGAGATGAGTTTCCTCTCCCGCAGTTTCGAGCGACACTTCAATGAGCGACCGTTCTTGAATCACGCCTGCTACCTGTTCCTGACCAAGACGACCAAGAACCGCAACCGGCAGCAAAGCAACTTTTCCACCCTCTGCCGGGGACATATCATCCCCAAGGAGGTACGGGACAAAGATACTGCCCGCAAGTTCCTCGAAGCGACCGAGCAATTCGAGCGGATTATGAACGAAAGCGGTTTTATTCGCCTCTCTCGCCTAACGGACGAGGAGATTATCGGGACGGCGGAGACACCGGGACTGATTGAGAAGTATTTCTCGCTGTCCCTCTCCGATACGACGGTTTTGGAGGACATCGACCTCAAAGCCGACCAAATGCGTATCGGTGATAAGCGACTCTGCCTGCATACCCTTTCCGATACGGAAGACCTGCCCGGGCTGGTAGGCACGGATATGCGCTATGAGCGCCTGTCCACTGACCGCAGCGACTGCCGCCTTTCCTTTGCCGCTCCCATAGGGCTGTTGCTCTCGTGCAACCACATTTACAACCAGTATGTCTTGATTGATGACAGTGCCGAGAACCTGCAACGCTTCGAGAAGAGCGCACGGAACATGCACTCGCTCTCCCGTTACAGCCGGAGCAACCAAATCAACAAACAGTGGATTGACGAGTATCTGAACGAGGCGCACAGCTTCGGGCTTACCTCCGTCCGCTGTCATTGCAACGTCTTGGCGTGGAGCGAGGATGAGGAGGAACTCCGCCGTATCCGTAACGACGTGGGCAGCCAACTCGCACTGATGGAGTGCAAGCCACGACACAACACGGTGGATGTGCCGACGCTGTTCTGGGCAGGCATTCCCGGCAATGAAGCCGATTTTCCCGCAGAAGAGAGTTTTTACACGTTCATCGAACAGGCGGTCTGCTTCTTCAATGAGGAGACCAACTACCGTGATTCGCTATCTCCGTTCGGCATCAAGATGGCAGACCGCAGTGGCAAGCCCATTCATCTCGATATCTCCGACCTGCCGATGAAGAAAGGCATCACCACGAACCGAAACAAATTCATCTTGGGTCCTTCGGGCAGTGGCAAGTCGTTTTTCACCAACCACCTCTTGAGGCAGTATTGGGAGCAGAACACCCATATCGTCTTGGTGGACACGGGAAACAGTTATCAGGGCTTGTGCGAGATGATACGCCACAAGACGCAGGGCGAGGATGGGGTGTACTTCACCTACTCGGATGAGAGCCCCATCAGCTTCAATCCCTTCTATACCACCGACAAGGTGTATGATGTGGAGAAAAGGGAGAGCATCAAGACACTGCTGCTGACCCTTTGGAAGAAGGATAACGAGCCAGCCACCCGTTCGGAGGAGGTCGCCCTTTCCAATGCCGTTTCACTTTTTATCGAGCGTATCAAGACGGACGACGGTCTCGTTCCTTCGTTCAACAGCTTTTACGAGTATCTCACCACCGACTACTCGGCATTGCTCCGTGAGAAAAAGGTCAGGGAAAAGGATTTTGACTTGGCCAATTTTCTCAACGTGCTGGAGCCGTACTACAAAGGTGGCGAATACGACTACCTGCTGAACTCGGACAAGCAGCTCGACCTGTTGAACGCCCGCTTTATCGTCTTCGAAATCGATTCCATAAAGGATCATCCCATCCTTTTCCCCATTACCACCATCATCATTATGGAACTCTTCATCAACAAGATGCGACGTCTGAAGGGAATACGGAAAGTCATCCTTATTGAGGAGGCTTGGAAAGCGATTGCGTCCGCGAATATGGCGGGATATATCAAGTATCTCTACAAGACGGTAAGAAAATTCTTCGGTGAGGCGGTCGTGGTGACGCAGGAGGTGGATGACATCATCTCCTCAGACATTGTCAAGGAGTCCATCATCAACAACTCCGACTGCAAGATACTGCTTGACCAGCGCAAGTACATGAACAAGTTCGACCAGATTCAGGCACTCTTGGGACTGACGGACAAGGAGCGGGGGCAGATACTCTCCATCAACCAGAGCAACGATGCCACACGGTCGTACAAGGAGGTGTGGATCGGACTGGGAGGTGTGCAGTCTGCTGTCTATGCCACCGAAGTGTCGAAAGCCGAATACCTCACCTACACGACGGAGGAGACCGAGAAGATGCGCGTACTTGCCCGTGCCGAGCAACTCGGCGGGAATATGGAGCTTGCCGTCAGGCAGCTCGCCGAAGAAGAGTAATCAATGAATGTTTAACCGCGTAATACAACAAGTCCGAAAAATATGACGTCATATTTCAAGAAAACAGTCGACTGATTTTCAGATTTACTCGACTGATTTTTCCGAGTGGCTCGAACGACATTGTATCTACGCTAAAATCAATTTGAAAAATGAGAAAGAAAATTTTAATGCTTATGGCGTGCGGTTGCCTCTTGGCAGGCAGCGCACACGCCCAGTGGGTGGTCACAGACCCCACCAATCTTGCACAGAGTATCATCAACACGACCAAGGAAATCGTGCAGACCTCCAAGACGGTCAAGAACACGCTTGACAACTTCAAGGAGGTCGAGAAGCTCTACAATGAGAGCAAGAAATACTACGATGCCCTGAAAAAGGTGAACAACCTCGTGCGGGACGCCCAACGGGTAAAGGAGACGATTTTGATGGTCGGAGAAATCTCCGATATCTATGTGAAGAACTACAAGAAGATGCTCTCTGACCCGAACTTCCGTCCGGAAGAGCTGGTCGCCATTGCCAACGGCTATACCAAACTGCTCGGGGAGAGCAACAACCTGCTCAAGGAACTCAAGCAGGTGGTGAACATCACCACGCTGAAGATGACCGACAAGGAGCGTATGGACGTGGTGGATCGCTGCTACAAGGAAATCAGGGATTACCGCAACCTTGTGCGTTACTACACGAACAAGAACATCTCCGTGAGCTATCTCAGAGCCAAGAAGCAGCAGGACACCGACCGGGTGCTTTCGCTCTATGGAACGGACAACGAAAGGTATTGGTAATCATGGGAGCGGAATTTGACAACCTGCACCAAGTCCTCCGTTCGCTTTACACGGAGATGATGCCTATGTGTGGTGACATGATAGGTGTCGCCAAAGGCATTGCGGGCTTGGGCGCGCTCTTTTATGTGGCACTCCGGGTATGGCAGACGCTTGCCCGTGCCGAACCCATCGACGTCTATCCGCTGCTCCGTCCCTTTGCGCTCGGTCTCTGTATCCTCTTCTTTCCGATGGTCTTGGACACCATCAACGGCGTGCTCAGTCCCGTTGTGCAGGGGACACACAAGATGCTCGAAAAGCAGACTTTCAGCATGGACGAATACCGCAAGTTGCGGGACAAGCTGGAATACGAGGCGATGGTGAAGAATCCCGAAACAGCCTATCTGGTCAGCAACGAAGAGTTTGACAAGAAACTGGATGAACTCGGTATCTCTCCCTCGGATATGGCGACAATGGCAGGGATGTACGTGGAGCGAGGTATGTATAACCTGAAGAAATCGATTCGCAATATGGTGCGGGAGCTCTTGGAACTGCTTTTCGCCGCTGCCGCCCTGCTCATCGACACGCTTCGGACATTCTTCCTGATTGTCCTCTCCATCTTGGGACCGATAGCCTTTGCCATCTCCGTGTGGGACGGTTTCCAAAGCACCCTCACGCAATGGTTCACGAGGTATATCTCCATCTATCTGTGGCTACCTGTGGCGGACTTGTTCAGTTCGATGCTGGCAAAGATTCAGGAACTGATGCTCAAACACGACATCACGCAGTTGCAGAATGATCCCACCTATACGATAGATGCTTCGAACGGGGTGTACCTCGTCTTCATGATTATCGGCATCATCGGCTACTTCACCATTCCAACGGTTGCGGGCTGGGTAATACAAGCCGGAGGAGCGGGTAACTACGGTAAAAACGTGAACTATGCGGCAGGAAAGGGTGCCGGTATCGCAGGTGCTGCGGGCGGAGCCGTTGGTGGATTTGCCGGAGGACACGGAAAACAGGTCTTGCATAGTGCGGGACATAAAGCCAAGGAGGTGGCAGGGCAGCTTTTCCGCAGGAGAAGCGGAAATGCTCCCGAATAATAAACAAAAATGAAATGCTATGGAATTTAAGTCATTAAAGAATATCGAAACAAGTTTCAGGCAGATACGCCTCTTTACCTTGGTCGTCGTCTGCCTGTGTGCTCTCCTTGCGGGGTATTCGGTATGGAGTGCCTACTCCTTTGCCGAAGCCCAGAGGCAGAAAATCTATGTGTTGGATGGCGGTAAGTCGCTGATGCTCGCCTTGTCGCAGGATCTGTCGCAGAACAGACCCGCGGAAGCCAAGGAGCACGTGCGCCGCTTCCACGAGTTGTTTTTCACTCTTTCGCCCGATAAGAGTGCCATCGAGGGGAATATCTCCCGTGCGCTGCTCTTGGCGGACAAGAGTGCCTACAATTACTATCGGGATTTCTCCGAGAAAGGATACTACAACCGTATCGTGGCGGGAAACATCAATCAGGTCGTGCAGGTGGACAGCGTTCTCTGTGACTTCGACAGCTATCCCTATGCGGTACGGACGTATGCCCGGCAGATGATTATCCGTGCGACCAACGTGACCGAGCGCAGTCTCGTGACCGTATGCCGCCTGCTCAATACGAGCCGCAGCGATGACAATCCGAATGGCTTCAATATCGAAGGATTCGAGATTGTGGAGAACAAGGACATCAGTACCCGTAAGCGATGAAAAAGAAAAGTCTGTTCCGAATGATGCAGGAGGGAGCGGAGGCAAGACTCCGCCGCCTGTGCGGACGCATCCCCGCTCATCTGAGGCTGTATGTCGTCCTGACGATGCTTCTTTTCTTCGCTTTCCTTGCCAATTATGTTTTCTTCAGCGGTTTGTTCCGCCTCTTCTCCGACGGAGACTCCGAAGAGGAAACGTTACCGGCAATCGAGCATATAGAAGCTCCTGACGTAAGGCGGCTCTATCCCAAAGACAGTATCAACCTATTAAAGTATTACGATTATGTTCCCATTCAAAAGAAAGACAGCCTCCGATACGAGCACCTCGCCTGAGCTGACGGAGGAAGAGAGACAAAGGCGAAAAAAGTTTGTCATTTACCCCCTGATGTTCCTGCTTTTTGCAGGCTCCATGTGGCTCATCTTCGCTCCTTCGGAGAAAGAAGGGGAGAAACAGGCGAAGGGGTTCAACACGGAAGTACCGGATCCGCAAGCCTCGGAACTCATCGGCGACAAGAAGAAAGCCTATGAAAAGGAGATGATGGAACAGAAGGAGCAGGAACGAAGTCGTGCCATGCAAAGCCTCAGTTCCATGTTCGGCGAGATGACAGGAGGGCAACCGGTGCAGAGTTCCGAAGAGTTGGCCTTGAAGACGAATTTGTCGGAAAGAGACAACGGCTTCGGCTCTCGCACTACTGCTCCGCAGGAGGGATTCCATGCTTCGGCTTCCGCTTACCAAGACATCAACCGCACGCTCGGCAGTTTCTATGAGATGCCGAGAGAAGATCCGGAAAAGGAGGAAATGCGTACCCGTTTGAAGGAGTTGGAAAGTCGTATGAGTAATGAACAACAGTCGCCCGCTATAACCGTGAACGACCAGATGGCTCTGCTTGAAAAATCCTATCAGCTGGCAGCCAAGTATATGCCCGCAGGAGGCAAGGGGCAGTCCGTTCCCGCTGCTCTTCCTTCGACTTCGGGGAGTGAGACGGCTTCCGAAAGGAAAGTGGTCTCTTCCGGTCGCAATGGAAAGGCGATAGCGTTTCCTGTCAGGCAGGTGAGCGGTCAAGTGGTGTCGGCTCTGGCACAGCCGATGAGCGACTCGACTTTCCGCTCCGAATATGTCAAGGAGAGGAACTATCTATTCCAAACCGCTATCGGGACTGTCTCGCAGACGGATAGAAACACCATATCAGCCTGTGTGCATAACAATCAGACGGTCATGGACGGGCAGACAGTACGTTTCCGTCTCTTGGAGCCGATGTCGGTATCGGGCAGGGAGATTCCACGAAATGCCCTTGTCGTGGGAACGGCAAAGTTGCAGGGCGAACGACTCTCCATTATCATTTCCTCTTTGGGGTATCGGGGAAGCATCATTCCCGTGGAGCTGTCGGTCTATGACACGGACGGACAGGCGGGGATATTCATTCCCGGATCGATGGAGCGTAATGCCGCCAAGGAGATTGCCGCTAACATGGGGACATCCGTGGGCAGCAGCGTGAACATCTCCACCGATGCGGGGGCACAGCTTGCCGCCGACCTCGGCAAGGGACTGATACAGGGAACGAGCCAATACTTTGCCAAGAAAATGCGCACCGTCAAGGTGCATCTGAAGGCAGGTTACAAGGTTCTGCTCTATCAACCCGAAAACAAGTAATTCACAGTTATTATTCACCACTTTAATCCAAAGTAAAAATGAAAAGAACAGTTTTAGCCATCGCCCTGATGCTGGGCGCAGTCTGTGCCAACGCACAGGAAACGACTTCAAGCGGAGACCTCTATCAGGGGCTGACCCGCAAAATCACCTTTGAGCGGATGATACCGCCTCACGGCTTGGAAATCACCTACGACAAGACGGTGCACATCATCTTCCCCTCTGCCGTGCGCTATGTGGATCTGGGTTCGCCCAACCTCATTGCGGGGAAGGCGGACGGGGCGGAAAACGTCATCCGTGTGAAGGCGACGGTCAAGGACTTCCACGAAGAGACGAACATGAGCGTCATCACCGAAGACGGTGCATTTTACACCTTCAATGTCAAGTATGCCAACGAGCCGCTGTTACTCAATGTGGAAATGGCGGACTTCATCCACGATGGGGAGAGCGTAAACCGTCCGAACAACGCCATGGAGGTCTATCTCAAGGAACTCGGAAGCGAAAGCCCGATGCTGGTAAGGCTCATCATGAAATCCATTCACAAGGAGGACAGGCGGACGGTGAAGCACATCGGCAGCAAGTCCTTCGGTATTCAGTACCTGCTCAAAGGGTTGTATTCGCACAACGGACTGCTGTACTTCCATACGGAACTGCGCAACAAGTCCAACGTGCCGTTCGACATCGACTTCATCACGTTCAAAATCGTGGACAAGAAGGTCGCCAAGCAGACTGCCATGCAGGAGCAGGTACTGCTTCCGCTGCGTGCCTACAACTACACCACCTGCGTGGCGGGGCAGAAGAGCGAACGCACGGTATTCACCCTGCAAAAGTTCACCATCCCCGATGACAAGCAGCTCATTGTGGAGATGCACGAGAAGAACGGCGGAAGACACCAATCCTTTGTCGTGGAGAACGAAGACCTTGTGCGTGCGAGGGAAATCAACGAACTCAAAGTGAAGTAGTATGAGAAAGTCTTTGTTTTTCCTGTTTGTCGTGTCGCTTGCCCTCTTTGCAGGGCAGGCGCACGCCCAGCGTTGTCTGCCCAAGATGAAAGGTATACGCCTGACCGCAGGCATGGCGGACGGTTTTTATTCTCCCTCTTCCAAGAATGAAACGGGCTATTCGTTCGGGGCTTCGCTTGCCACCTACACCAAAGGCGGGCATCAATGGGTGCTTGGGGCGGAGTATCTCCGCAGATACCACCCTTATCGGGAGAGCCGTATTCCTGTGGAGCAGTTCACGGGCGAGGGAGGTTTCTTCTCTGGCGTGCTTTCAGACGGAAGTAAAACCTTTTTCCTATCAGCAGGTATTTCCGCCTTGGCGGGCTATGAGACGGTCAATGGCGGAGAGAAACGGCTCTTTGACGGCTCGACGCTACGCAATAAGAATGGCTTTATCTACGGTGGGGCAATCACCCTACAGGCGGAGACCTTTCTGTCGGACAGGTTGGTGCTACTGCTCTATGGCAGGGAGCGTTGCCTGTGGGGAGGCTCTACGGGGCGTTTCCATACGCAGTACGGTGTCGGACTGAAAATCATGCTGGACTGATGGACGTGCGACAGATGAGAGAAATTCCCATTGCGGACTTCCTCAGCGCAATGGGAATTCAGCCGACTAAACAGAAAGGAAATGCCTTGTGGTATTCCGCTCCGTACCGCATGGAGCGGAGACCCTCCTTCAAGGTTGATATCGCCAAGAATGTTTGGTTCGATTTCGGGACGGGCAAAGGTGGCGACATCTTCGACTTGGCAGGAGCGTTCATCGGAAGCGAGGATTTCCTCCTGCGGGCGGCATTCATTGCACGGAACGGAGCTTATCCGCTTCCCATAATAGAACATCCACAAAGGAATGAAGAGAAAGAACCCATCTTCGAGGATATATGGGTACGCCCGTTGCAAGATGCCAGACTGCTGGGCTACTTGAAAGAAAGAGGCATCAATGCCCACGTTGCCATCCCAAACTGCGAGGAGGTTCGATACCGGGTGCATGGCAAACGGTACTATGCCATCGGCTTTCGTAACGAGGCAGGAGGAATGGAATTGCGTAATCACTTTTTCAAGGGCTGCATCCCTCCGAAGGATATTTCACTGAAGCGTAACGGTTCGGACATGTGTGCCGTATTCGAGGGCTTTATGGATTACCTCTCCGCTATGCAACTTG
>ERZ772971.1017-NODE-1017-length-16744-cov-4.779196_pt1 | contig 16744 bp, 13 predicted proteins | sample MGYA00511943_ERZ772971 | MGnify/ENA primary metagenome ERZ772971 (study PRJEB29015, sample SAMEA2737929) | human oral metagenome | biome: human oral; feature: human-associated habitat; material: dental | place: China | collected 2144 ... | reverse complement strand
TGTAATCAACTCACCGCCCTGCCTGACGAAATTTGGCAACTCGGCAATCTGCAAAGACTGGATTTGTCCGTGAATCAACTCACCGCCCTGCCTGACGCAATTGGCCAACTCGGCAATCTGGAATATTTGAATTTGCAGAGTAATCAACTCACCACCCTGCCTGCCGAAATTGGTCAACTCGGCAATCTGCAATCACTGGATTTGTCCTTTAATCGACTCACCACCCTGCCTGCCGAAATTGGTCAACTCGGCAATCTGCAAAGACTGGATTTACGTTGGAATCAACTCACCGCCCTGCCCGCTGCCCTCAAACGTCTTTATCGCGAACGCGATGGCGCGTTAACAATATATTTTGATAAATCGTTGCTGGAAGAAGATGACGATGCAATCCCCTCACCGTCCCGTCGCCTGCTCTATAGCGAAGAATCTTGATCCTTCATACAAATATGCCCTGAATATTGCGCAATTCGGAAAGATTGGCGTAAATGTCGTATGAAAAAATAAGCTGATTGGCTATACCAGGAAATCTGAAATGGCTGCATTTAAGAGACAATCAACTCACCACTGCTTCCCTCAAACCTCTTTACTGTGAGCGCAATGGTGCATTAACAATATATTTGGATGATGAATCCCTGCTGGAAGATGACGACGAAGCACTTTCCTCCTTTGACGATGACGATAATGTGCCTTGGAATGACGATGGCTATGATGATGACGGCGTATTTTGGGGCTCAAACGGGCGATAACGGCATTCTCTTTTAATCTGGTTTTCCCATGTTACAAACCCTCATCAAACGCTTGGAAATCATCCGCGCCGCGATGTCGCTGGCCGATGAAGACCTGATTGCCCAACAGTTGCCCGCGCTGCGCGCCGTGTTGCCGCAGTTGGACGGTGCGGAGGACGAGACCCTCGCCGCCATCATTGCTGCGCTGGCAGGCGGGCATTACCCGCAAGCGATGCGCCTGATTAACCGCTTTCTCACCGCGCAGGCGGCGCTGGTCGTCAGCGAAGATGCCGAGCTGGTCGCGCTGCGCCTCGAACTCGCCGCGCTGGAGCGGCAAATCACCGCCGAAACCCTCGAACGCGACGAAATCCAGGCGCTGCTGGAACGCTTCAACCGCGATTTCCTTCTGCACTGCGGCCCGACGCTGGCGGAAATCCTCACGGCGCAGGAGCAAATCGCCAGGCTGCAACTGGAAAAAGCGCTACACGCCCAGCGCGGGCAACGGCAGGAAAAACGCGATGCGGGGCATCAGGAAGAAGCGGAAACGGATTGCCGCGCGGAAATGGACGAAGAAGAGGTTGCCCGCGCGGAAGCAGAGGACGAAGAACAGGCAGAAATTGCGACAGAAAGCGCTGACGAATGGGCAGAAACCCTTGCCGCTTACGATGCCTGGTGCGACTGGCTGGAAGAGCAGGAAGCATTGGCCAACGCCGCTGCCGAAGACGACCCCGACCTTGAAAACGCCCGCCGCACCTACGAAGAGACCAAACAGCAGCGCGAAGCTTTCAGCAACGAACAGACGCAGGCCGAAATCGAGCAGCAGGACATTGCTGCCCTGGATGCCGACGCGGAAACCCGCCTCAAAGCCGCTTACCGCCGCGCCAGTCAGTTATGCCACCCCGACCGCGTCAGTGCCGAGCACAAGGCACAGGCGGAACAACTCTTCAAGGAACTGGGTCAGGCCTACAAGAAAAAAGACCTGCCGACCGTCGAACGCATCCTTGCCCAACTGCAACGCGGCATCTTTACCGCCGCCAGCGACACCCTGAGCGACACCGCCGCCCTGCACGCCCGCATCGCGGAACTGCGCGAGAACCTCGCTGCCCTGCGCGCGGAAATTGCCACCTTGCAGGATGACGATACCTACACCCTGCTGCGCGGCTTCGCGGACGAAGCAGCCTATCAGGCCTACCTCGCTGAACAGTGCGCCATCCTCGCAGGCGAGCTCGAACAGCTCTACACCCTCTTGCGCAGCCTTACCGAAGAAGAAGCGGATGATGCCGGGGGCGTCGCCGATACGGCTGATGACGACGCTGACGATGACGATGCTGACGAGACATTTTTCTTTTGAGTCGCCAAGCGAGATAAATACTGGGTTTGTGCGTCGTCCACCGGGCAGGTGCTGCCCGCTTCGCGTTCTATGAAAAAGCCGCCAAGCGAGATAAATACTGGGTTTGTGCGCCGCCCGCCGGTTAGGTATCGCCCGCTTCGCGTTCTATGAAAAAGCCGCCAAGCGAGGTAAACACTGGGTTTGTGCGTCGCCCACCGGTTAGGTATCGCCCGCTTCGCGTTCTATGGAAAAGCCGCCAAGCGACGTCATTACTGGGCTCGTCAAGCGGGGAATATTCCCTTCCCCCGTTTACGGGGGAAGGTGTCGCGCAGCGACGGAAGGGGGGATACGGTCGCCAAGCGACGAAAATACTGAATCCGCCAGCAAACCGACCCCGTCCCACACCAGAAAAGATTACAATCCCGCCATCATTAACTCCCCCGGAAAACCCACCATGACCGACGACGACCAAAAACAGCTCAAACCCCGCACCGATGACGGCTGGTTCGAACGCCTCTGCGCCTGGGCGGATGAATCTGATATTCAAGAAAAAGAACTGCCGAGGAATAAGGCGAAACAATTGGCGATGCAAAAACTATGGTTAAATAGAGCACGATTCACCACTCTGCCTGCCGAAATTGGGCAACTCGGCAATCTGCAAAAGCTGTATTTATGGGACAATCAACTTACCTCTCTGCCTGCCGAAATCGGGCAACTCGGCAATCTGCAAGAGCTGCATATATGGCGCAATCTACTCACCTCTCTGCCGCCGGAAATTGGCCGACTCGGCAATCTGCAAAAACTGAATTTAGAGTCAAATGAACTTAGCACCCTGCCACCGGAAATCGGCCAACTCGGCAATCTGCAAACACTCGATTTACAGTGGAATAAACTTAGCACCCTGCCACCGGAAATCGGCCAACTCGGCAATCTGCAAAAACTGGATTTAAGAGGAAATCAACTCACTGCTCTGCCTGCTGCCATTGCCCAACTCGGTAATCTGCAAGACATCACCATAGACGGTCATTTGCTTTTAGAACTCATTGATATGGCACCGCATCTGCCAAAACTGAAATCTCTTAGCTTGTTTAATCTCACTGCCCTGCCTGCCGAAATTGGTCAACTCGGCAATCTGCAGAAATTGTATTTAAGCGGCGATGAACTCACTGCCCTGCCTGCTGCCATTGCCCAACTCGGTAATCTGCAAGAAATCACAATGAATGGTCGTTTGCTTTTAGAACTCATTGATATGGCACCGCATCTGCCAAATCTGAAATCCCTTATCTTGTATAATCTCACCACTGTGCCTGGCGAAATTGGACGACTCGGCAATCTGCAATCATTGGATCTGTCCTGGAATCGACTCACCAATCTGCCTGCCGAAATCGGCCAACTCGGTAATCTGCAATCACTGGATTTGGCCTTGAATCAACTTACCAACCTGCCTGCCGAAATTGGTCAACTCGGCAATCTGCAAAGACTGGATTTATCAAACAATCAACTCTCCATTCTGCCTGCCCAAATTGGCCAACTCAGCAATCTGCAAGAATTAGATTTAGATAACAATGAACTCACCGCTTTGCCTGATTCAATTGGTCAACTCGGCAAGTTGCGAGAACTGGATTTAAGTGAAAATCAACTTACCGCCCTGCCGCCGGAAATCGGTCAATTAAGCGAGTTGAGAAGGCTGGATTTATGGGACAATCAACTCACTGCCCTGCCGCCGGAAATCGGCCAACTCGACAATCTGCAAGATCTGAATTTAGAGTGGAATAAGCTCACCGCCCTGCCGCCGGAAATTGGTCAACTCGGCAATCTGAAAAGGCTGTATTTAATAAGAAACCCACTCACCGATCTGCCCGATTCCCTTAAACGTCTTTACCTCGAACGCAATGGTGCATTGGAAATGACATTAGATAATAGGCTTCTTGATAGAGTTCTTGCGGAAATATTAAATCTCTGACGACGAATTTTTCTTTTAAGCCGCAGGCGGGTAAAACACGGGCCTATCCGACAGTCTGAACCGTCCTCAAGCAGCCATTGGGAGGCTATCTGTAAAGCGTCCAAAAATAGCAGTGGCAAAAAAGTAGGGCGGGCTTTAGCCTGCCGAATATGGTTAAACATCTAAAAAGTTGTAACGGCATTGCGTCGCCAGACCAGGTTCCATAAGAATCGCTACGCGATTTTTATGAGGCCCGCTGTACTACCTGTACTGTCTACGGCAACGTGCCTTGTTACGCTTTTTTATCTATTCAACGATAAAGCCTGCTTTACGGTTTGGAATTACGCCAAGCGGCGTAAACAAACACCGGGTTTGCGGGAGCCGCTAAGCGGGCTGATGGCTTGTCGCCGGGCGGATATGAAGAAGGTGGGCAAGCCCACCTCTTTGTGATGTATCCGCTTAGCGGTATTTTTGCAGGGCGGTTGCCACTTCGCTGTAATCGCGTGGGCTGCCGTTTTTTCGTGCTTTTTCTTTTTCCTGGATTTTTTCAAGGAACTGGAAGCTGTTCATGCCGTCAATCGGGCTGTCCGCTTTGTGGATAGGGCTATAGGGGTCGGCACCTTTTTCCAGCAGCATTTGCACCGCTTCCGCATCGTTGAAGAGGATGGCGGCGTTCAGCGGTTGCAGGCCGGCGGCGTCGGGCTCGTTGATGTCGCAGCCGTTTGCGATTGTGGTGCCGAGGGCAATCAGCAGTTGTGCCTGGTTATTGCTGTTCATGCCGCGTGAGGCGAGCAGGGCGTGGATGACCGGCAGTGGTTTGCCGCCGTCCGGTGTTTTGAAGTGGCATTCTTTGGCGTCGCTGTATTCGAGGTCGGCCATCGGGTTGGCGACGGTTTTTTCTTGGGCGGCGCCGTCGTTTGCCGGAGCGGCAGGTTTGGCTTCGTTTGCGGTTGCCGGGGCAGTGGCTGCGGCAGGTGTGTCGGCGGCGTATGTGTTTGCCGCCATCGCAAGGATGGCGGCAAGGGTCAGAATGATCCGTTTTTTCATGTACTTAGCGAACCCGACGAACTTGCAGGGTGTCAGTACCACCACTGACGCCGATGGCACCGCTGGTGATGACGTAGAGGTCTCCGCTTTTCAGCTGGCGGCGTTGCACCAGGTATTCTTCCGCTTCGCGGATGGCATCGTTATGGTCTTTGCTGGTGTCGAGGCGGTTGGGGCGGACGCTGCGGTAAATCGCCATTTTGCGTTGCACGGCGAGGCTTGGGGTCAGCGCGTGGATGGGCATGTTGATACCGAAGCGGCTGATCTGGAATGGGGTAGTGCCGCTTTCGGTGAGGGTAACGATGGCTTTGGCACCAAGGATTTCGGCACTGAAGACGGCGCTGTTCGCGATGCCCTGGTCAAGACGTTCGACCGGGATTTCGTCGAGTCGGTGCGCATCGAAGGGGGAGCTGTTTTGTGCCTGTTCGGCAGCGGCACAGATTTGCGCCATGGTGCGCACGGTTTCGAAGGGGTAGTTGCCGGCGGCGGATTCGGCGCTGAGCATGACGGCGTCGGTGCCATCGAGTACGGCGTTGGCGACGTCGGAGACTTCCGCACGGGTTGGCACGGGGTTGTTGATCATGCTTTCCATCATTTGTGTGGCGGTGATGGAGAAGCGGCGCAGGCGGCGCGCGGTTTTGATGATGCGTTTTTGCAGGGCCGGGACAGCGGGGTTGCCGACTTCGACAGCAAGGTCGCCACGCGCCACCATGACGCCATCGCTGGCGAGCACGATTTCTTCGAGGTTGTCGATGGCTTCGACGCGTTCGATTTTGGAGATGATGCCGGGCAGGATTTCGCCGCTGCCTTCAGCCTGGCTGATGAGCTGGCGCGCGAGCTGGAGGTCGGCTGCGGATTTGACGAAGCTGACGGCGATGTAGTCGGCACCGATGGCGACGGCAGTTTTGAGGTCCTGGTAGTCTTTTTCGGTGAGTGCCGGCGCGGTCAGGCCGCCGCCTTGTTTGTTGATGCCTTTGCGGGATTTGAGGACGGCGGGGTTTTGTACGGTGGTGTGGACTTCGGCGTCGATGACTTTCTCGACTTTGAGGGTGAGCAGGCCGTCATCGAGCAGCAGGATGTCACCGGCTTTGACGTCGTTCGGCAGTTCGCGGTAGTCGAGGCCGACGCGGTAGTTTTTGCCTTCGCCTTCGTAGGCAGCGTCAAGGATGAGGCTGTCGCCGCGCTTGAGTTCCATTTTGCCGCCTTCGATGAGGCCGACGCGGATTTTCGGGCCTTGCAGGTCGGCGATGATAGCGACTTCGCGACCGGCACGTTTTGAGGCTTCGCGGACTTTGCGGGCGTTTTCGCCGTGGAAGGCAGCGTCACCGTGGCTGAAGTTGAAGCGGACGACGTTCAGACCGACGCGGATCATGTGTTCGAGCATTTCTTCGTCGCTGCTGGCCGGGCCGATGGTGGCGACGATTTTGGTGTGGTGGCTGATGCGGGTGAGATCGCGGTGTTCTTTTGTCATGAGTGTTCCTGTTCGTAGGTATGTAGGGAGTGGGCGCTGGCGAGCGCGTCAAGGGGGATGTCCCAGGCGCGGCGCGGTAGATGCGCGACCGCTTGACAAGGGTAGGCAATGCCGATAAGCCACGGCCTGGCGCGCGGTATTTTACGCTGAAAGGTACGGTCATAAAACCCGCCGCCCATGCCGAGGCGGGTGCCATGTGCATCATGGGCGACAAGCGGGGTGATGACGGCATCAAGTTCAAGGGCAGCGATAGCGGGGGCTGCTGCGGGATCAGGCGCGGGGATGCAGGCGGTATCGGGTACAAGCGGGGTGCTTTCGGTATAGGGATACCAGGTGAGCGGCAGGTTTTTGCCGGCAACGTAAGGCAGGTAGAGGTGGTAGCCGTTTCGCCACAGCAGCCGGTTTAGCGGGGCGGTGTCGATTTCTTCGGGCAGCGAGTGGAAGGTAGCGATGCGGCGCAGGGCAGGGCGGGTTTGCAGCCAGCCGTACACGGTGGCGGCAGTCGCGTGGCTGATGCGCTCGCGTTCAGCGGGGGATACGGCACGGCGGGCGGCACGGATTCCGCGGCGCAGTTGGGCGAGGTCTAGATCGCCCATCCCTGTTCCCCGCCGTTGATGCTTTGCTGGTGGCGGACGTAGTGTTCGACGGCATCGCGGGTCGCCCCCGGCACGATACGGTCGATGAAATCGTAGTGGTAGGCGCGCAGGCGCAGGTCGCTGTGCCAGACAAGGTAGGTGTTGAAAAGCGGCATCCAGCGGTCAAGCGGGTACATGGCGAGATCGCTGTCGCGCTCGGGGTCGTAGGCCATGTCGGCGATAATGCCAAGACCAAGCCCTTGGCGGACGTAGTTCTTGATGAGTTCGGCGTTGCGCGCGGTGAGGACGACGCGGGCGGCGAGGCCCCGTCCCGCCATCGCCCGCACCAGCGCCGAGGGTTCTTTGTGCGAGGTGATGTAGGTAATGAGCGGGTAGGGCGCAAGGCTGGTGAGTCCTTCGAAGGGCTTGTTGTTCAGTTCGTGGTCGCGCGGTACCACCAGCACGGAGGTCCAACTTTCCGCCGGCAGCATGAAGATGCCGCGCAGTTGCAGGCTGTACGGGGTGAGGTCGCTCGCGGAAAACCAGCCGAAATCGGCATCGCGTTCCTGCACCATTTGCAGAATTTGCGTGTTCGTGCCTTCGATGATGTTCATCGGCAGTTTCGGGTATTCGTGCTGCATCGCCGGCAGGATTTGCACTAGGCGGTAGTGTGACAGGGTATGGGTGGTGGCGATGCCGAGTTGGGCGAGGGCGGCGATGTTGTGGTGCTGGCTAAGGTTGAGGATGTTTTCCACCGAAGCCATGATGCGTTCGATGTCAGGCATGATCGCCTCGCCGACTTCGGTCAGGCCGACAAAGGTTTTGCTGTTGCGCCGGAAAATCGGCAGACCGAGCAATTCTTCGGCGAGCTTGATGTGTTTGCTCACCGCCGGCTGCGACATATGCAGTTTCTCCGCCGCTGCGGTCACGTTGTAACCGGAGCGGGCCACCGCCGCGATGCACTCTAACTGTTTTAATTTCATGATGTTTTTCTACCTGATGCTGCGGGCCTAACCAGAAGCAGTTTTTATACCAATCTCGCAAAATGCCGCACGCATATTAGCTTGCGTGGTGGAAAGGGGGTATAACTAAAAAAGTGGCTCACATGCCAAAGTGCTATTTCCCCAGGCTGTGACGCCGCCTTACCATGCCCCGCATTCATAAACCCCACAGGAATATCCATGAAATACAACTCCGTACTCGACACCATCGGCAACACCCCGATTATCCGCATCAACCGCCTTGCGCCGAAAAACGTTCAGCTCTACGTCAAGACTGAATCGCGCAACCCCGGCGGCTCCGTCAAAGACCGCCTCGCCTACGCCGTCATCAACGACGCCGAGCGGCGCGGTGTGCTGAAGCCGGGGCAAACCGTGGTTGAAGCCACCTCCGGCAACACCGGTATCGCGCTTGCCATGGTTTGCGCCGCCAAAGGCTATCCGTTTGTCGCCGTGATGACCGAAACTTTCTCCGTCGAGCGGCGCAAACTCATCCGCAGCTTTGGCGGCAAAGTCATCCTGACCCCTGCTGCCGAACGCGGGGTGGGCATGGTGCGCGTCGCCAAAGAACTCGCCGAAAAAAACGGCTGGTTCCTCGCTGATCAGTTTGAAAACCCTGCCAACCCGCAATATCACCGCGAAACCACCGCTGCCGAAATCCTGCGCGACTTCGCCGGCGAACGCCTTGACTACTTCGTCAGCGGCTACGGCACGGGCGGCACCATCTCCGGCACCGGCGAAGTGCTGAAAGCCGCGCGGCCTGATCTGAAAATCGTTGCCACCGAACCGGTGAACGCGCAACTGCTCGCCGGCAAAGAATGGGGTCCGCACAAAATCCAGGGCTGGACGCCGGATTTCATCGCCGGCACGATGAACCAGAACATCTACGACTACCTCATCCCGGTCGGCGACGAAGAATCGCGCGATACCGCCCTGGCGCTTGCCGCCCAGGAAGGCATCCTCACCGGCATCTCCGGCGGCGCAACCTTCAACGCGGCGCTGCAATTCGCGCAACAGGCACCGGATGGTTCCGTCATTCTCGCTATGTTGCCGGACGGCAGCGAACGCTATATGTCCACCTTCCTTTTCGAAAGCATCAATGAAGGCTCGGACGACCACCTTTTGCCCTGATGCCATCTGCTGACATCAATCTGCCTAAAACAACAGGTTCCGCCGGACGCGCAAGCACCGGCGGTTTTTTCTGCCCGCTTGCGGTATGTGCGAGCGCTTGCTGACAAACAACATGGCGGCAGCTTTGGGGTCAACATCCGCTGCACAAGCCAAATGCCAACACCCCCGGTGGCCGCTATACTGCCCGCCCTGTCACGTTCACCGGTTTCATCATGCACAAAAAAGCCCTTTTTCTCACCGCTTGCGCCGCCGCCATCCTCGTCCTTGTTTTTATCCTGCATGCAAGCGGCGCACTCGGCCCCATCCTTGATTTTGTCCTGCACATTGACCGTCACCTCGGCGAACTCAGCGCCCGCTACGGCACGCTCATCTACGCCATCCTCTTCCTTATCATCTTCTGCGAGACCGGCCTTGTCGTTACTCCCGTCCTGCCCGGCGATTCCCTGCTTTTCGCCGCCGGCAGCATTGCCGCGCTCGGCGAGATGAACATTCACCTGATGGTGGCGTTGCTCATCACCGCTGCCGTCCTCGGAGACGCCGCCAACTTTGCCATCGGCAAACATCTCGGCGACCGCCTTTTCGCCAATCCCGACTCACGTCTTTTCCGCCGCGAATATCTGCACCGCACCGAAGCCTTCTATGCCAAACACGGCGGCAAAACCATCATCATCGCCCGCTTCGTCCCCATCGTGCGCACCTTTGCGCCCTTCGTCGCCGGGATGGGGCATATGCACTACCGCCGCTTCCTGCGCTACAACATGCTGGGCGGCATCGCCTGGGTCATGCTCTTTGCTTATGCGGGCTATGCCTTCGGTCAGCATCCTGTGGTCAAACAGAACCTGACCCTCGTCCTCGCCGCCATCATCGTCATTTCCATCCTGCCCGCCATCATTGAAATTATCCGCCAGCGCCGTCGTGCCGCTTGATGCAGGAGAAGTACAGATGGGTCGCAACGCCCTATAATCCGCGCCCCCAATCAACCCCACAAGGACAGCATGAAAAAAATCGTCGTCATCGGCGGTGGCTTTGCCGGTGTGAATATTGCCCGCGATCTTGGTCGCAACCCCGCTTACAGCATCACCCTCATCGACAAAAATAACTACAACTTCTTCCCGCCGCTCATATACCAAGTCGCCGCCGGCTTCATGTCGCCGTCGGACATCAGCTATCCCTTCCGCAAACTCTTCAACCGCCACCCGCGTGTGCGTTTCCGCAAGGGCACCGTCACCCGCGTGGACTGCAACGCGCGCCACGTCTTCCTCGAACAGGGCGGCAGCGTCGGATACGACACCCTCATCATCGCCCTCGGCAGCCAGCCCAACTATTTCGGCAACCGCGAAGTCGAGCAGAATGCCTACACCATGAAAACCCTCGGCGACGCGCTGGCCATCCGCAATACCATCCTGCGCCAGCTGGAAGAAGCGTGCAGCATCGACAAGAACGCGCGTGCCCCGTACCTGCACCTTGTCGTCGCCGGTGGTGGCGCAAGCGGCGTCGAGCTGACCGGCATCCTCGCCGAAATGCGGCGTGACATATTCAGCAAAGACTATCCCGAACTTGAAGGCGATCATGGCCGCCTGACACTGGTAACCGCTGACCCTGTCCTCTTGCCGCCGATGCGCGAAGTCTCGCAGCGCTACACCGAGGCTGCGCTGAAAAAACTCGGCGCGGACATCATCTATAACGACGCCGTAACCGCTTACGACGGCCAGACCATCACCCTGAAAAGCGGCGCTACCCTCGCCGCAAAAAGCCTCATCTGGACGGCGGGGGTGACGGCGGTCAAGCTCGCGGGCATTCCGGAAAGCTGCTACGGACGCGGCAACCGCCTGCGTGTGGACAGACAACTGCGCGTACAGGGCCTGGAAAACGTCTATGCCGTCGGCGACTGTGCCCTGGTCGAAGGCGATCCTGACTACCCGAACGGCCACCCGCAACTGGGACAAGTCGCCAAAGCGCAGGGCAAATACCTCGGCAAATACTTTGAGCGCGAGGGCAAACCCTTCGCTTACAAGCACAAGGGCGACATGGCGATGATCGGCCGCCTCTCTGCCGTTGCCGACCTGCCGGGCGGGCGCAGCGTGCATGGCGTCATCGCCTGGATTATCTGGGTCATCGTGCACATCCTTGCCCTTGTGACCTTCAAGAACCGCGTTGCTGCCACTTACGACTGGAGCATCGCCTTCCTCACCAAGAACCAGGCGATGCGGATGAATATCCAGCCTAGTCCGCCGAAAGGGCGACGCGGGGAATAAGCCGCAGACAAGAAAAGCAGGCGCAAGCCCGCTTTTTTATTGAGCGTATGAAAGCGCGGCCGATGGCAGCGCATTTTTCAGGCGGTCAGTGCAACAGGGCAACCGTCTTGCCGTTGATGCGGACTTCGTTGCCGTTGATGTCCACGTGCAGCGGGTAGTTGCCGTCTGCATCGGCGCGCAGACGGTCGTTGCCGAGAGTCAGGGCCAGTACGGGCAGCAGGCCGCTTTGCCGGGCGTGTTCGCCGTAGAGGAGGAATTCGCCGCGTGTGCCGTTCAGCTGGGCGGTGCTGTACGGCGGCGGGAAAAGCAGCGGGAAGAGCAGGCTGCCGCTTAAATGGGTGGTCTGCTCTTTGTTGCTGGTGAGGATGAGGCGGTTACCGCCGGATTCTTGTTGTAGCGAGAGATAGAGGCGGTCGCCGCTGTAGGCTTTGAGCAGCGGCAGGTCGAAGGTGGTAGTGGCCTGAGCTTCGAGATTGCGCAGGCTGCCGTTCTCGCGGCGGTGGGCGGTGATGAGGCTTTGTTGCAGGCGCTGGGTCTGGGTGGCGCCCTGCGCGTTTTTGCTTTTGATGGTGAGGTCTTCGATGCTGTAGCGGCTTTCTTCGCGGGTCAGGTTGCCTTGCAGGTTGTAGAGGACGATGTCTTGCTGTTGCTGGACGGCGTTGGTGTAGCTGAGGTTGATCTGGGCGGCGTTCAGACGCAGGCTGTCGCCGTCGCTGCGGTAGGTGCCGCCGCTGCGCGCAATGCTGAGGCGGGCGCCGTTTTTCTGCCATTGCTGGCTACCGAGCAGCCATTCGCCGTTGCCCTGGTTGGGGTGGCGGATGTGGCTGTGCCAGCTGAGGCTGATGCCTTCGCTGCTGAGATTGGAGGTTTCGTTTTTCTGTATGCGGATGGTCTGGTGCAGCTGGCCGAGAGCGGCGAGGCTGGCCTTGATATGCAGATGGTTATCGGGGATGTAAGCGGCGAGGCTGCCGTCGGTCGCGCTGTTGGTCAGGGTGGCGCTAAAGAGGTTGATGCCGCTGTTGACCAGCGGCGCGTGATGGATGCGGGCGTGCAGGGTGGTGCTGTACCAGGTCGGCTGGCCGCTGAACGGGCGGATGCTGAGGCGGATGTCGGCGCTGCTGCTGAAGTAGTTGCGCTGGTAGTTTTCCAGGCTGAGTTCGATACCTTTGTCGTGCAGGCGTTGAATGTCGGCGCTGTTAAAGAAGGCGCGGGTGTGCTTTTCGAGTGCCGGCGCCAGGAAGGACGGTGCGGCAAGGGCGATGAGCAACCAGACGATGGCAACGAAAGCGAGGATTTTGGTGAGGCGGTTTTGGGTGATGTTTGGCATGGTATTGTTGCGGGTGGCGATGGGCTAAGTGTAGGGTTTTTATGGGGTTTCGACAATTATTATGTGGTCACCGTTCAAATAGGAATGAGACAAGGCGGTGTAAGTACTGGGTCCGCCAAGCGGCATCAATACCGGGTTCGTCGTATCAATCCAGCAACTGTTGCAGCGGGGCAAAGTGTTCGCGCAGGTAGGTCTCAAAATCCGCCTGCGGGCGGGCTTCGATTTCTGCCTGTTTGCTGAGGCTGGCGGCGGCCTGAGCGGTGAGCGCGGCGCGTTCTGTTTCCGGCAGGGGTTGATGCAGGGTAGCGTGGTGTTTTTCTCGCCAGGCGAGGTGGTAAGCGAGGAAGCCTTCGCGGTTGCCCGCCTGGGCGCGGTAGGGCAGGTGGGTTCTGTCTGCGACTTCGCGGGTGAGTGCGGCGAGGGCATCGCTGCTGGCGCTGCCGCCGCGTTCGGCATCAAGGCGGGCGGCGATGGGCTGCATGGCGGCAAGCAGTTCGAGGGCGGCGTCCTGGATGGGACGGTCGCGGCGTGTCTGTTTGAGAGTGAAACCGTCGCTCAGGCCGCAGCAGGCGGTGCGCAGGCGGTTGTGGTCGTTTTCGTCGCGCACGGCATGATCCTGTGGCCCTTCGGGATGCAGGATGCAGTAGAGCAGGTAGGTTTCGAGGACGTTCAGCTGCGCAAGGCTGATGCCGCAGGGGTCTTCGGGGTTGATATCGGTCAGGCGCAGTTCGAGGTAGGCGATGCCGCGTGTGGCAAGCGCCAGCGTCGGCAGTTCGTTGTTGCGCAGTGGCTGTTTGGGGCGGGCGGCGGCGTAGTATTCGTTGGCGATTTGCAGGATGTGGGTGCTGATTTGTTTGCGGCTGCCGTCGGCGTGGTAGAGGCCGATGTGCTCGAAGCGCGGCGCGGGGGTGGCGACGGCGCTGGCAAGGTCGCGCACATAGGTGGCGAGGTCGTTGTTGCTGACGGTGAAGGCGGTTTTGTTCTGGTAGCCGAGTTCGCTCATGCGCAGGCTGGTTGCGCCGCGCCAGCCGAGGGTGTGTGCGGCCAGCGGTTCCAGGATGTTGTGCGCGGGGCGGAAGCTGTCGTGCACGGCGGGGCTGGCACCGTAGAGGTAGTTGATGAGCCAGGCGTGGCGGCTGTTGGCGCGCAGTGCGCCCATGTAGCGGCGGTTGATGTAGTCCTGCGTCACGGTTTCGCCGTCGCGCGCGGCGAGCGCCTGCCACAGGGCGGCGGGCGGTGAGTAGTTGTAGTGGATGCCGCTGATCATTTGCATGGTTTTGCCGTAGCGCTGCGCCAGGCCTTCGCGGTAGAGGCGGCGCATTTTGCCGCCGTTGCTCGTGCCGTAGTAGCCGATGGCGATGGCGTCGTCGCTTGCCGGCAGGATGCAGGGCATGCTGCCCGGCCACAGTTGTTCGTCGCCGATATGCTGCGCGCAGTAGCGGTGCAGGCTGAGGAGTTGAGCGTAGGCGGCGTCCGGCGTGGGGTGCGGGTCGGTGACGAGTTCGAGCAGGGTTTCGGCGTAGTCGGTGGTGATGTTCGGGTGGGTGTAGGCGCTGCCGAGAGCGGCGGGGTGGGCGGTGCTGGCGAGGGTGGCATCAGGATTGGTGCGCAGGGTTTCGCGTTCGATGCCGATGTTGCCGTGAGCGAGGGGCAGGGTGTGCATGGTGGTTGGTCCGTAGGGGTTCGGCGGCATGATAGCGTATGATGTGGTCTCTGTTTTTTTGTGTGAGGTGTGTGATGGATATAGCAGTGTTGATGGATGATTTGGCGTCAATCAAGCCTTATAAGGACACGACGTTTGCCCTGATGCTGGCGGCACAGGCACGCGGGCACCGGGTGATGGTGTTCGACCAGGGTGACTGGCAGGTGCGCGACGGCAATGTGCAGGCCTATGTGCGCACAGTACGGCTCGTTGATCAGGATGAGGATTTTTTCCGCGTGCTCAATGAAGAGGTGATCGATTTGTGCGAGGTGGATGTGGTGTTGCAGCGCAAGGATCCGCCTTTCAATCTGCGCTATATCTACGACAGTTATATGCTGGATTTGCTGGAAGCACAGGGCGTGCGGGTGGTCAATCCGCCACAGGCACTGCGCGATATGAATGAGAAGTTTGCGATTACCCGCCTGCCGCAATGTACGCCGGAAACGCTGATTAGCAAGTCGCGAGACGAGATTTTGGCGTTTCTGCGCGAGTTTGGCGAGGTGGTGGCAAAACCGCTGAACGGCATGGGTGGCAGCGGCGTGTTCAAGCTCACCCTCGGCGACAAAAACACCAATGCCATTCTGGATGCGATGAATCCTGACGGCCTGCAAACACTGATGGTGCAGCGCTATCTCGACAAGGTTACCGAGGGCGACAAGCGGATTCTGATGATTAATGGCGAGGCGGTTGATCACGGCCTCGCCCGTCTGCCCGCTGAAGGGGAGTTCCGCGCCAACCTCGCTGCCGGTGGGCGCGGCGTGGTACAACCGCTTACCGAGCGGGAATGGTGGATTGTTGAGCAGGTGCAACCGCTGCTCGCTGCCGAACGCCTTTATCTGGTCGGACTGGATGTCATCGGCGGCTATTTGACGGAATTGAATGTGACCAGCCCGACGTGTATGCGCGAGATTGAAAAGGCGACGGGGCAGAAGATTGCCGAACGCTTCTGGCAGGGGCTGGAAGAATGACGCCGCCGCGCACACAGACGGCTGACACGCCGCAGGAAGAAGTCAAGGGTGAGACGCTGTTGTGGCGCTATGCGAAACGCAGCGAGGGCGATGACGGCGAGGAACATTCGCCGGGTTGCCCGTGTTGCATGAATGAGCAGCGCTGATGGCCGCCAAGCGAAGAAAATGCTGGTTAGTCGCCAAGCGGGATAAACGCCAAGCTCGCGCCAAGCGAGGTAAACACTGACTTCGTGGAATAGATTTCGTCACTTCGCGCATTTATCCCCTCCGTCGTGCCCCACAAAAATGCAAGCGTTTTGTAGACACGGCGGAGGCTGAAAATTTTTGTCGTGAACGAAGCAACCCACCAATCAAAACGCCCACCGATGGTGGGCGTTTGTCTTTGCCGTGTCTTACGGCATTTGCAAAGGGTTGATGAGAAGTGGCGGGGTTAGCAGGTTGCTGCTATGGGACTCAATCTGCGCAGGTGCCGCCTGAGCGCCGGTAAATGCCGCTATTGCGTTGATCAGTTGCTGTGCCTGTACCGCACTGCGCGCATCCAGACCGGATTGCCGCCGGATATCGTCAAGCGAGATCGTCTTGTCGGCAAAGGCGAAACGCTCAATGCGGCTACTGCCATCGGCAGCGAAATAATCACGGATACGCAGTGAATCTTCGCCGTTGTAGCCGTAGAGCAGCAGGTCTTGCGCCTCTTGGCGGAATTGCACCTCGGCCAGGCGGATATCTTCCAGTTGCAAGGTGTCGTTATCCGTATCGTTGCCCCGGTCGTGGATGACATCCTGTCCGTGTCCTTTGCTGACGCGGTAAGTATCATCCCCTGCGCCGCCGCTTTGGTAGTCGTTGCCGGCACCGCCGATGAGCACATCGTCGCCGTTCTGACCGAAGAGAATGTCATCCCCCTCGCCGGCATAGAGCGTGTCTTCACCGTCGCCGCCCTGCAATTCATCATTGCCGGCTTCGCCGAAGAGAATGTCATTGCCCTCATTGCCAAAGAGACGGTCATTGCCCAGGCTGCCATAGAGTTCATCCTCACCCGCGCCGCCGACAAGAGCGTCATCTCCAGCATCGCCGAAGAGTTTGTCGTTGCCGTTCTGGCCGAAGAGGATATCGTCACCGTTGCCGCCGTAGAGTTCGTCTTCACCGTCGCCACCCTGCAATTCATCATTGCCTTCATTGCCGAAGAGATGGTCGTTGCCGTTCTGGCCGAAGAGGATATCGTCGCCGTTGCCGCCGTAGAGTTCGTCTTCACCGTCGCCACCCTGCAATTCATCATTGC
>ERZ772971.1006-NODE-1006-length-16819-cov-4.718623_pt1 | contig 16819 bp, 14 predicted proteins | sample MGYA00511943_ERZ772971 | MGnify/ENA primary metagenome ERZ772971 (study PRJEB29015, sample SAMEA2737929) | human oral metagenome | biome: human oral; feature: human-associated habitat; material: dental | place: China | collected 2144 ... | reverse complement strand
GGTATCGGCGATACGCCCTACTCACACTTCGTTTACGCCGACAAGCTTTGGCAGTATTATCCCACTCTGCGCTTTTTCTACGGTTCGACCGTGATTAGCGGGCTAAATTTCCTAGCTAAGCTTGCGCCTTTTTCCGAGCCGCTTAAGCTTTTAGAGGACGACTCTCCTAAAATGCGCCCAAACAACGCTCAAAAGGCAACGCTATGAATAGACGAAATTTTATCGCACTAACGGCAGGCGCGGCGGCGACAGGCTACGGCATCGGATATTTTTTACCTAAAACGCGCGCGGACGAGCTTTTTTTACGGCCTCCCGGAGCGGTTAAAAATTTCGAATCGCTCTGCATAAAATGCGGCCAGTGCGTGCAGGTCTGTCCGTATCACAGCATCGGGTTACTAGACATCGCGCAGGGCTACTCAAACGGCACGTCCTACATCGACGCGCACGAGCGAGGCTGCTATCTGTGCGACCTTTTTCCTTGCGTTTTAGCCTGTCCTAGCGGCGCGCTAGATCACGCCACGACGCAGATCAGCGACGTAAAGATGGGCGTGGGCGTGCTGCGAGGACGCGAGGCCTGTCTAGCGTACAAAAACGAAAACGTAAATTTAAGCGGCGTTACGAAAATGCTCGAGCGTAAAATTTACAACGACCGCGAGCAAGCCGTAAAAGACGCCGTCCAAAATAGCGTGGATAAGCCCTGCGATCTGTGCGTGAGCCTCTGTCCCGTCGGAGACGTCGCTATATCTATGGCTAAAAGCGACGGGCGAAATTTGCCCGAATTTAAACAAGGCTGCGTCGGATGCGGAGTGTGCGCCGAGGTTTGCCCGGCACAGATCATCGATATAGCGCCAAACCGCAGCTATGACGAAATTTACAAAGGATAAAAATGAGAAATAAAATTTTAGGCTGTCTCGTCGCCCTCGCCGCCGCCATGCTGATAACTGGCTGCGAGAGCAAGGATGATAAAAAACCGACGACGCAAGCGGCAAAAACGCAAGCGACGCCCGCCGCCGCAGGCATGATAGAGACGCAAAAAGCAGACGCTAACGCAACCGCGCAAAAAGACTACGATCAGTTTATGAGCTACGATATAAACGGCAAAAAGAGAGTCAAATTTGGTCTAGATGACGAAGAGAGCGAGACTAGCCGCTCAGTCGGCGCGCTAGCGATGGTGCGAAACCCGCTGCAAAGTATAAATTTAAAACTCGTAAAAGGGCGCCTTAGCAAGGACTTTATCGTAAAATGCTCCGCCTGCCACGACGACTATGCCAACGGCATCATCGGCCCGTCGCTGCTAAACAAAACCTCGGATCAAATTTACGATATGATTTTTGCGTATAAGAACAAGCAAAAGGCAAATCCGCTGATGAAAGATCTAGTCCAAACCCTAGACGAGGCGCAAATCCGCGCTCTAGCAAACGAAATCAGCGAATTTAACGAGCAGTTTAGAAAAAAATAGGAGGCTAAAATGGGAAAGAAAATAGCGATAATCTTTGGAGCTTTGGTCTTGGTTCTTATGATTTTTATGCTGACTAGCCAGCCCTCAGCGCCCATAAAAGATGCCAGCAGACCCGAAATAAAACCCCAAGACTTCGCTCCTAAGCAAGAGCGAAACGAGGAGCTAAATCTGCAAGACGCCGAGGAAATAAAAAAGATAAAACAGCTACAAAACAGCGTAGCAAATCAGCCCAGCGATGGCGTTAGCAAACGATACCTAACATCCTGCGCGCCTTGTCACGGAGCAAACGGCAAGGGCGTAATGGCGCCTAAAATCTCAGGCAAAAGCAAGGACGAAATTTTAGCTAGGCTAAAAGACTACAAAGAAAATAAAGTACCAAACAGCCTAATGAAGGGACTTTTAAACAACGTATCAGACGAGGATTTAGGCTTGCTAGCTGATGAAATTTCAAAATTTAAAGAGTAGCGGATGGATAAATATAGCACGCGTTGCACGGTCTCGAAGGTCGATTTTTTCGATACGCTGACGATAAAAAACGGTGAGGGTAAAAAAAGCCTCAGCTGGCGAGGACGCCGCCTCGTCGTGATCGCGCTAGTGCATATTTTGTTCGTGCTTTCTTACCGCGCGGATATTCAAATTTTAGAAGGCGACATCAGCGGATCAAGGATTTTGGGCTTTCATTTGACCGACGCTTTTATGAGCTTTCAGGTATTTGCCGCGACGCACGAGTTTCCGATAAATTTGATCATCGGTACGGTTACGATTTTGCTTTTTTACGCGCTCGTGGGCGGGAGGGCGTTTTGCGGCTGGGTGTGCCCTTATACTTTTTTGGGCGAGATCGGCGAGAAAATCCACGAAAATTTAGCCGCTAAAAAGATAATCAAACGCCGCGAGTTCGATCCCAAATGGCGCTACGTCTTTACCGCGCTTTTTATCGCGATGAGTTTTGCTAGCTCGCAGCTCGTGTTTGAGATTTTTAGCGTGACGGGCATAGTATCGCGCTTTATCATTTACGGCTATTTTCACGCGATTTGGTTTGCCCTTTTCGTGCTTTTAGTCGAGATTTTCTACTCCCGCAGAGGCTGGTGCCGCTACGTCTGCCCCATCGGCGCGACGTACTCGCTACTAACCCGCACCAACGCCGTAAAAGTCAGCTGGAACAAAGATCGCTGCGACCACTGTTTGGTCTGTATCGATACCTGTCTCGTGCCGCATGTGCTTGAAATCACGAAGAAAAACGCCAAACTAGACGGCGACGAAAATAAAAAAGAATTTCGTCTCGTGGGCGGCGACTGCACGCTTTGCGGGCGCTGTATCGACGTGTGCCACCACGACGCGCTGAAATTCGACAACGGCTTTAAAAAGCTCATCTAAAAGGATAAATTTGATAATCTTAAAAGACATCACAAAGGCTTTTGGCTCGCAAAAGATACTGCAAAACGTAAATTTGAGCATAGAAAAGGGGCAAAAAACGGTCGTGCTCGGGCAAAACGGCGCCGGCAAAAGCTCGCTGATGCGCATAATCCTGGGCGAATTTAAGCCAAACAGCGGCGAGGTGCGAGTAAACGGCTTTGATCCTTTTACCGCGCGCAAAGAAGCCCTTAGCGTGATATCTTTCGTCCCGCAAACGCCGCCGCCGCTTAAATTTAACCTAAAAGAGCTTTGCGAGTTCGTCTGCAAAAGCTCGGGCGTCGCGCAGGAAAATATAGAGAAATTTTGCGAGAAAATGGAGCTTGATCTAAAAGGAAACTTTCACAAGCCCTTTTACAAACTCTCGGGCGGTATGAAGCAAAAAATGCTAATCGCAATCGCCTTTGCTAAAGATACCGAAGCCATGATGTTTGACGAGCCGACGGCAAATTTAGACCCCAAAGCCAGGCGAAATTTTATGGATCTACTAAGCGAGTTCGCACGAGAAAAGACGCTGGTTTTCATCTCGCATAGGCTTGATGAGGTGCAGGGCATATCAAACCGCTACGTCGAGATGGACCTGGGGCAGATCATAAAAGACGAGCCGATCTATCAAGGAGGCGCGCATGCGTAACTTGCTACTCATCGCCAAACTAGATGTCGCCGAGTCGCTGCGCTCGCGCTGGTTTCTCATCTATATGCTAGTTTTTATGGGGCTTATCGTTACTTTTATCTTTAGCGGCGTGACGGACTCGCGGGTGCTGGGCTTTAGCGGGCTTACGCGGCTTTTGCTGCTTTTTATCCAAATTTGCATCATCATCGTGCCCATTTTTATCCTCATCTCGACCGTGCGTAGCATTAGCGCCGACCGCGATACGAACCTGCTTGAGTATATGCTTAGCTTTCCCGTTAGCCTAGGCGAATACTATTTCGGCAAGGCTTTGGGGCGTATTTTCGTTATTTTCGTGCCGCTTTTGCTCTCTTTCGTTTTAGCCGTAGTTGCCGGTTTGGTTAAAAAAATAGAGATCCCGTGGGATATCCTAAGCCTCTACACCGCCCTACTTTTCGCGCTTAGCTTCGTGTTTTTGTCGTTTGGATTTCTCATCTCCTCGGCTATCAAAAATCAAGAAATGGGTCAAGGCGTCGCGTTTTTGCTCTGGCTTATCTTGTTAGCGTTTTTAGATCTCGCGCTGATTGGCTTTTTGATGAAAACTAACGTACGCGAGGACATCATATTTTTTATCGCGCTCATTAACCCGATCGAGGTCTTTAGGATCGCGGCGATTAGCCTGTTTGATCCAAATTTAGCCGTTATCGGCGTAGCGTCTAATTTCGTGCTAAACAACTTTAGCGCGTTTGGATTTGTTATTTACTCGATTTTTTACCCGCTGATTTTGGGCGCGATTATGCTTGTTAGCGGATATTTTATCTTTAGCAGCAGGGATTTGGTGTAAATTTAGCTAGTCTGCGGTGGCCGAATTTGGCGTTTAGGCAGGCTAGTTAGTCGTTTTATCAAGCAAATTTGACCGCCGATGCGGATAAACCGCGATAAAACGACGCTATTTTTGCGCTATCCATAGTTATGAGGCGTATTAGATTTAAGTTCAAAATTCGCCTTTTATTTTATCGCGGCAATATATTTATCGGACGCCACTTTACCGACCGGCGGCTGGGTATCTTGACCCCATATATAGTAGCTTAGCAACTGTTTTGAATAGTCGTCGTTTAAATTTAGATTAAATACAGCCATTGTTTATCCTTTGTGTTGAAATTTTATTTTTTGATTTGAAATTTGCTTGGTAAATTTCAAATGGTTAGGCTTTTCAGCCGCCTTTACCTATATTTTCTTTAGCGTTATTAAATGATTTATTTACATCCTCGTCAATATTGCCACAATTATCTATCCTCGTGAATGATCTTTTTTTATCAAATAGTATATTTTTATGCTTTTGATACTCTCTTTTTACTTTTTCGTCAAACCAGATAGCAACTAAATATTTAAAAAAGTTATATTGAAGCATATTTTCACCTAGTAAAAAATAATTATCCAAGAATAGCGTAACATTAACACTGCGATTATCGCCTTCGATTCTAGCAATAGGCCTATCAAATCCTGCGCTCATATCTTTTAAATTTATCTTTAAATATTTTTTAGGGTCGACCTTTTTGGCTTTTAACTCATTCATAAATATCTCTTCATTGCTTTTGCCTTCTTTGTAATAACTATACAATACTTCAAACCAATTTGACAGGCTTATGTTTTCTAGCTCATAATAAGCTATCTCGTATTTACTTCCCCAAGAACTTCCAAGTTTATAAACCGCATATTTGTCTAGTAGTTTTTCAAAGATTATGTAATTATCTAAACGCTTTCCTATAGCCCTTCTATATAATTCATCTTTTGGTAAAATCCTATCCTCTTTTAGGCAGTATCCCTGTTTGTATTTGTCGTAGTCGGAGAGAGAAACTATCGCAAAGCCTCGCGAGGTGGAGTAATCGGGAATTATACGGATAAATGCGGCGCAAAGTATCGCCGTAAAAAGCACGACCGACCAAACTATCTTTTTAAGTTTGCTACCGAAGAGTTTTTGTTTTAAATTTAAGTTCAAAATTCGCCTTGTTGTTTTATTTTCATTATGATTATATTGTGATTAAACTTAGGTGTTTATAAGCGGGTATCGCTGTTTTAAAATTTAATTTTGCAAGGGTCTTTTGCTAGAGCTTAGACGATAGGCAAATTTGACGACCTAGCCGCCAAATTTGCCTATAGTAGCGTAAGTTTAAGCTTCCTCCGCCGCGCCTAAATTTCCCTCACCCGCAACCAGCTGGGCCGCTAGCTTTTTACTTGATTTAAAGTCCACTTTGCCGGTTCCTAGCACCGGTACGGCCCCTACTTTAAAAATCTTTGAAGGCTGCATGATGGACGGTATCGCAGAAGCTCTGATGCGCGCGGCCACATCCTCCTCGCTTATCTCGCCGCTAAAGAGCATCACGACTTGCTCGCCCTTTTTCTCGTCGGCGACATTGGTGCACACAAAGGTAACCTCATCGCCCAGCACGCCTGAGATTTGAGCCTCGAGCGCGCCTAGGCTTATCATCTCGCCGCCGATTTTAGCAAAGCGAGATAGCCTATCCGTGATCGTTAGGAAGCCAGCCTCGTCCAAAAAGCCGATGTCGCCGCTGTTATAGTAGCGCACGCCGTCTAGCTCGACGATCGCCTCTTTCGTGCGCTCCTCATCTAGATAGTAGCCCTTCATCACCTGATGGCCGCCGATTAGGATTAGGCCGGCTTGCCCGTTTTCTAGCTTTTCTAGGCTTGTAGGATCGCAGATTCTTATTATCGTGCCCGCAGTCGGTAGACCTACGCTGCCCTCTTTTGAGAAAACAAGCTCTTTAAAAAACTCGGGCTCTAGCACGTTTGCGGTATTTACGCTGACAACTGGCGAGGTCTCGGTCGTGCCGTAGCCTTCGTAAATTTCGACGCCAAATTTCATCTTAAACTCGCGCTTGACGACCGCGTTTAGTTTCTCCGCGCCGGCTATCGCGTAGCGGATCGTAGAAAACATCAGCGGATTTAGCTTTTTGTTTTTGGTATAGAGCCTAAAAAACGTCGACGTGCCAAACATTATCGTCGCGTGGTATTTAGCAACCATCTTGCCCACGGCAAAGGCGTCCGTAGGATCAGGCACGTGAGCCGAGGCGATACCTTCGCTAAGCGGGAAAAATGTCGCCGCGGTAAGCCCGAATGAGTGAAATATCGGTAGCGACGCTAAGATAACGTCGTTGCCGCCCGTGTTTACGATCTCTGAAATTTGCTTGATGTTAGCCATTATGTTTTTATGCGTTAGCACGATGCCCTTTGGCGTGCCCTCGCTGCCGCTGCTAAAGAGTATCGTAGCATCGTCGTCGATGCGAACGTCGCGAAAATAAATAAGCTCAAGCAGCCAGCGCGGCATCAAAATCGCCTTTAGCATCGCGCAAATTTTATCAGCCTTGCTTATGCCTTGCGCGACGTCTTCGAGATAGATGAGTCTGCCTTTTAGAGATTCTTCCAGCTCAAAGCCGCGAGCCTTTAGCTTGGCGATAAACTGGCGCGACGTGATTATGCTTCTTAACCCAGCCTTGTCCGCGCAGCCGATCAAATTTTGCTCGCTAAGCGTGTAGTTTAGATTTACGCTTATCTTGCCTCTGATAAATAGCATCAAATTTATAATGCTACCCATCACCGAGGAAGGCAGTATCACGCCGACGTTTCGCTCTTTTAAAAACGAGAATTTAAATTTAGACAAAAACACAAGCACCGTAGCGATAACCTTGAGATTGTTTAGATCAGCGCCCGTGCTATCTACCATCGAGCGTTTAAACAGATCCGCTTTGGCGTGTTTTAGCCAGCTAAACTGCATAGGCTCTAGAGTTTTTAGATACTCGGCCCAGCTAAAAAACGACAGTTCGACGACCTTTTCGCGTACCTGCGGAGCTTTGGTCTCAGGCGCTAGAGGCGCACCAAAACTCACCCTAATAGCGCGTTTGCCGTCTATTTTGCGGCTGATTTTTTGGTAGTATTTTTGAGCGCGCGAGAAACTAGATCCCCAAAGGCCGCGTAGATAAAACGGCACGATGACGGAGTTCGTATCGCTTGCGGCTATCTCGTAACCGTGCGCAAACTCGTCTATCTGTCCGTTATAGCTGATGTGCCCTTCCGGAAACAGCGCCACCACGTCGCCCGCATCCAGGCACTCGCGGATCTTTTCTAGCGCGCTTTTGCTAGCGCCCGCGCCTATCGGGATCACGTCAAATAAATTTAACAGCCATTTTAGGTACCAAATTTCATAAAAGCTCTTATGCATCGCAAATCTGATCGGGCGCGGAGAGGCCATCTGCAGCACCGCCCAGTCTATCCAGCTCATGTGGTTGCCAAGCAGCAACACGCCGCCTTTTTGCGGGATATTTTCGACGCCGTCGACGTTGATCGTGTAGCCTATCCTAAAAAACGGCATGATAAGCAAACGCGCAAAAAGATGCGGTAGATATTTTATCGTCGCCAGCGCGCAGATAAGTACGCAAAAGGAGGTAATGACGAAAATCTCCGGCGTACTAACGGCAAATATACTAAACGCCATAGCAAGCAGCAAAAACGCCGCCATAAAGATGTTTTGTATAAAGTTACTGCCAGCTAGCGTGCGGCCCATCTGCTCTTCGGGCGTGAAGAACTGGATATTTGCATTTAGCGGCACGATGAAAACGCCGCCGCTAAAACCGAACAAAAAGGACGCCAGCGTCATAAACGCAGCACTTGAACCCTGCGCGAACATAAGCAGCGAAGCAAAAAGTCCCAAAGCGCCAAAAGGCACGATGCCCATCTCGATGTGGTTTTTCGAGTAGCTGCCAGCTAGCGCCGAGCCCACGACTAGACCGATGGTGCTAACGGCTAAAATCGCCTGCACGATCATGACGTTATTATCCGCGCTCATAGCCTTGTAGTGAGCAGGGAAAACAGCGATAACCAGCTGCGCCACCGCCCAAAAAACCGAAAGTCCAAGCGTACATAAAAAGGCGTTTTTGTTGTTAAAGATGTGCTTGGTGTTTTCTTTTAGGTAGCCTAGTTTAAAGTACTTTTTAGCGTCAAATTTAAGCCCAGCGTCAGTCGCCTCGAAAAACGGAATCTTAAACGTAAAAATCGTCTCGGCTACCGAGCAAACAAAAAGTATCGCGCCGATAAACCAGACCGATTTTATCATCTCGCCCGCGTCCGTACTAGTAGCGGCGTAGCTCTCAAAAATCGCCGAAAAAACAAACGACCCGAGCAAAATCGCCACGATAGTAAAGGCCTGCACGATACCGTTTGCAGCGCCAAGCTTTTCTGCGCCCACGATTTTTTTGATTAGTCCGTATTTAGCCGGGCTATATATCGCGCTTTGCACCGCTAGCAGCAGCGTCGTACCGAACGCCACGTAAAACCAGCCGCAAAGGTAGCTTATAGTGATAAAAAGCGTGAGTAAAATTTCGCTCGCCGCCGCGTATCTCGTGATGCGGGTGCGCGAAAATTTGTCGTTTAAAAAGCCCGAAACGCTAAAAAGCATGATGTAGGGCAGTAAGATTAGCAAATTTACGAGCGAGGTCAGGATAATCTGTAAATTTTCATCCTCGATGCTCTTAAAAAGTATGTTTTGGATCGTGATCTTGTGGCCAAGATCCACGACCGCGTTGATAAACATAACGACCAAAAAGGGCAAAAAGCCCCTAACCGAAAAAACGCCTTTCATTTGTTCTCCTTTTTGTAGGCATCGAAGGTGTGGAAATTTAAGATATACGGTTTTAGGATCAAGATATTATCAAAAACGAGCTTTAAGGCCGCGTTTTTATCCTTTGCTTTCGCGTAAATTTCGCGCGCACACTCGGCTTCGATTTTGGCCGTTTGTTTAGCTAAATTTATATAGGTCCGTAAAATTTCTCGCCCGCGCTCGCTCTTTTGGGTTTCTAGCACGATTTGCAGGATCTCGACCTCTTTTTGCGTTAGCTTGCCGCCTCGCATAAAGATAAATCCCTCCTCGATAAATTTATCAAGCTCAGCCTCCGTGATACCCAGCCTCTCGCACGCCTCGCTAGCGCTTAGCGTCTGGGCGAAATTTGACCCCATAAATGTATCTAGCGAATCAAAAAGCGCCTCGTAGCAGCGCTTAAAACTAAAGCCCTTTTGCTGCGTGAGCGCCTTGACCTCCTTTAGGCTGAGGTGGAAGTTGCTCTGGACGTATTTGATGAAATTTAGCATCAAAAGCGTGTCCTCGCCGTACTGATGGACATTGTCTTTTACCTTCAAGGGCTCAGGCAAAAGCCCTTCTTTTATGTAAAAGAGTATCGTTGATTTGGGCGTTTGCGATAGTTCGCAAAGCTCGCTCATCTTGTAGCTCATCTCTTTCCTTTCGTTAAATTTGACGAAATCTTACGCAAATTTAGCTTAGAAAATCATAAAGCGTAAAGCACCACTTGACACTTTTTAAAATTTAGGCTATGATTTCGCCAAATTTTAAAAAGGAGAAACGATGTTTCGAGATGGTTTTTATAGCGCAGTCGAGGGTTTGGATGCTTTTGGTTTTAGCTCAAATTTGAGAGGCGGAAAAACGGCGGCAAATTTGGCGCCAAGCTCGGCCCGTGCAAGCGCCGCAAGCCTTGGTTTAGCAGCTCGCAAAACGGAGGCAAATTTAACTCGCGCAAATTTAACCGAGCAAAACGCGCGGATAAATTTGAGCTCAAATTTGAGAGCGAGCGAGACGGCTACGTCAAAAACGCTCGGGTTTTGCCAAAACGCGAGTCAAATTTACGCCAAAGATAAATTTGCCGAAACGAGCGTAAATTTAACCACAAACGAAGCAAATTCGGGCTGGTTTTCAAGGGATAAATTTAACGAAATCGCCGTGCGGGAGAGCGAACTTAGCGGCTTGCAAAACGCAAATTTAACGCAGATAAAAACCGTCGATATCCACTCGCACTTGCTTAGCGCGGATGTAAAATTCGACCGATTTTACGACAAGCTAGCGCTTGCGTTTTTCGCCAAAAAATTTGATATAAACAGGAGCGAGCTTATAAAAAACGGTTTTGAAGGCTACAAAAGCAACTTCGCGCGGCTGATTAAAAGCTCAAATTTCGTCCAAAAGTCCGTGGTTTTCGGCGTCGATGCGAAATTTGACGAGAGCGGAAATCTCGTGCACAAAGACAAAACCGTCTGCGCCTCAAACGAGGATGTTTTTGCCTTTTACGAGCAAAATCCAAACGAGGTCGTGCCGTTTTTTAGCGTAAATCCAAACCGCAAAGACGCGCTAAATTTGATCGAAAAGTACCACAAAATGGGCTTTAAGGGCGGCAAGCTGCTGCACTCGTACTGGGAGACGGATCTAAACGACAAGCGCTACGAGCCCTATTTTAGGCTACTTAGCGAGCTTGGGCTGCCGCTAGTGATCCACGTGGGCGACGAAAACTCGCTGGCGTCAAACAAGGCGCTTGAGAGCATCGAGCAGCTAAAATCCCCGCTAAATCTTGGTTGCCGCATCGTCTGCGCTCACATGGGCGCCTCAAGCAACGGCGTTTTGTCCATGTTTTCGCGCGATCCGGAGAAACTGGGCGCCAACTACTTCACGCTACTTCGTTGGCTACGCGAATTTGACGGGCTTTACGCCGACGTTTCGGCACTGCTTTGCATAAACAAGGCCCGCATACTGCCGCATCTAAAAACCCAAACGCAAATCCACGACAAAATTCTTTTTGGCACCGATTTTCCAGTGCCTTTTAGCGTGATTTTAAGCAGCTACGACCTGCCGTTTTGCAAGCGTCTCGCGCTAAACCGCATACAAAATCCGCTCGATCGCTACGTGCGCGCGATGAGTTTGTATTTTGGCGAGGACTCGCCGATTTTTAGCAATTATAAAAAGATTTTGGGAGATATTTAGGAGCAAATTTGACGATCGGCGCGCGAAATTTGACTCACAAATTTAAAGGCGAAAAATTTGCAAATTTTAGGATAGCGGCTAAAATTTAAAGCCAAAATCCTAAAATTTAAAACGGCTTCTGCGGCAACGTTAAATTTGCGCGCTTTAAACAAAGCAAACCTGCGCAAAAACAAACTAACTCCGTCTTTTGCGCCCTACTTTTTTCGTCCGTTTGGGATACAGCTCGTCGTCCGCGTCAAAATCCTTATCCTTAAGCATCCAATAAATCGCCGCAAAAATTACGCCAAACAACAAAAACTCCGTAAGATAGTGCGACCCGCTACCTCGCAGTATGAGAAAGCACGCGATAAGGCCGCCAAGATACGAATACGATACCTTGCCCAAAAAGTTTCCAAGCTTAGCAAAGCCCAAATTTAAAGCCGCCGAACCCAGCACAAATACTATAATCCCGTAAAACAATCCCATTATAAAAATATAGCCCGGATCGGGAACGTAGGCTTCGTCGCTTTGCTCTATATCAAATTCTATCATCTTACGCCTAAAGGCCGTGCTCTGCACGGACTCATCGTCAAAACTAGGGTCGCTGCTAAGTATTTTACCTGCTAGATCTATGCTTTGCTCGGGCGTCCTTCCCGAAAATTCGTAAAACGCGGCTATTAGCTTGCCCTTCGTACTTTCATTGACGTTTAAGTCTTCTTTTATAAATTTTAGCAAAGCCTCCCGCGCTTTTAGCCCTTCGTAGCCTCTCTCGTATAAAATAGCCTCGGCAATCTTTTGTGCGCCTGCCTTGATGCCGCCGGCTACATCGCCTTTAGCGAGTTTTGGGATTATGTCCCTGCTTATGATATCTTTACTTACCTCGTCTTTCAGTACGCCGATATATCCGCTTCCAGCCTCGATATATGCTTTTTTATCGTCCGTAACTACTATCAGCAAAGCTTTTTTGCCAAATATCCCCCACTTTCCGGCTAACTGCGCACCGTACCACTCTAGCCCGTCTTTAGGGGTACTGCTTATCGTGGCTACGATGATTTCAACCTTATCAAACCTCTCCTGAAAATATAAAATTTCCTTCAACTCCTCTTTTTGGGCAGGACTTAACGCCCCGGCGCCGTCTGCTATTTTGCCGGTTAAAATCGGAAACTCCAAACGCTCATCTACCCCGGTCTTAGCGGCAAGAAGCGAAGCCGTAGTAAAAGCGTAAAACAAAATAATCAAAATGCGATTCATATCTTTCCTTGATTTTTACGGATTTTAGTCAAATTTATATTTTGCGTATTTTTAGATTATTAGCGTAATTTAGCGGATTTAAAGCCGTTTGCTAGCTTGATTTTGGTTAAATCAGTCCCTTGCCGCCCGCTTTTTCTTTTGCGAATTTGCAAAAAGGCTAAAAGCCAAAACATTAGTTAGCCTCAAATTTATCGCAAACGGCAGCGCCGATACGACTAGGCTCGAATCGGCAAAATTTAGCAAGCGTTCTAGCAAAATCTGACGCTAAATTTAAAAGTAGCTACCACCTACCGCTAGCTCCGCCTCCGCCAAAGCCTCCGCCTCCTCCGCTAAAGCCGCCTCCCGAAGAGCTTCTGCCTCCGCTGGAACCGCCGCCGTAGCCGCCAGAGTAGCCCGAACCTCCCGAATTTGCGCCAGAGCTGGGTTTTATATTTTTGGTCAAATAAAAAAATAGCAAAAAAAGCGCAAACATAACCACGCCTCTAAGGGCGAAATCTTCTATGCCAAACGCTCCGGCGACGACGGCTGAGGTAAAGCCCGATAAAACCGCGCAAACCCCGATACGCACGAGCGCCGCGCCGAAAATAGCCGAAGCAAATACCATCACCATGCCAACTACTATCCCGTAGGCTTCCACAGGCGTCTCATCTTGCTTTTCTATCTCCTTTTTAACCCCCTCATCCCCATCAAGTAGAGCAATGATCTTTTGTGTGCCTATGTTTATACCGTTTTGGATATCACCTTTTTTAAACTCTGGGATTATGTAGTAGTTTATTATATTGCTGCTAAGAGCGTCTGTTAGAGTGCCTTCTAGACCGTATCCTACCTCTATGCGTACTTGTTTGTCGTTTGGAGCTACTACTAATACTACTCCGTTATCTTTACCTTTTTGTCCTATACCCCAACGTCTAGCTAGTTCTATGGAGTACTCTTCTATTTGAGCGTTACCTAGAGATTCTATAGTAGCTACTACGACTTGATTAGTGGTATTGTTTTCATGAGTAGCTAGTAATGTTTCTAGTTCGTCTTTTGTGCTCTGGCTTAGTACTCTTGCCTGATCTACTACCCTGCCGGTTAAGGCAGGGAAATTTGAACTCTTTTCGTTTGAGGTTTGAGTAGTAGTTTGTTTTACGGTTTTGTTTTGTTCGGTAGCACTGTCTGCTGCCGATAAATTTATAGCCGTAAGTCCTAAAAGCGTAAAAACGCAAAATAAAGTAGATAAAATGCGTTTCATTTTTGTACCTTGGTTGGGTTATTTGGCGAAAGATACGTCCGGCGCGCTTTGTTCGGCTTCGCTTGCTTCAAACGTCACGCGCGGTTTGAGCTCTGGATAAAAAATCGCGGCTATAAACTTATCCGGTATCTTGCGAAGGGCGATGTTGTAGTCCTTGACCGCTGCGATATAGTCCTTTCTAGCGACTGCGATGCGATTTTCCGTACCTTCAAGCTGACTTTGAAGGGAGAGGAAATTTTGATCGGCTTTTAGCTGAGGGTAGTTCTCGGTGATAGCCATTAGCCTAGATAGCGCGCCGCCTAGAGTTTTTTGAGCGTTTTCAAACTCTTTTAGCTTAGCAGGATCGTCTAGCGAGCTAACGTCGATCGTCATTTGAGAGGCTTTGCTTCTAGCTTCCGTTACTTCCTTAAATACGCCTTCCTCGTGGCTAGCGTAGCCTTGAACTGTTTTTACCAAATTTGGGATAAGATCGGCGCGGCGTTTGTATTGGTTTTGCACCTGAGCCCATTTCTCTTTGACCGTCTCGTCGAGTACCGGAAAGGCGTTAATATACTTCATGGCAATACCGCCAATGATACCTAGGATAACTAGAAAAGCGACTAGATTTTTCATGGGTGCTCCTTGAAAAGATTTTCTATCTCCATTATACATCTAAATACATTTAAAAGTAATAATTTTTAAATAAATTTTACATTGTGTTAAACATATACCTAAAAATTTCCCTAAAAATAAAAGTTTAAAGCAAAAAAGTAATATGCTAAATTTGCATATTACTTAAATAATTCTTAAAAAAATATACTAATTTTAAAACTAAATTTATATTTGCCGTTGTATAATAATCTCATAATTTTCAGTAATACCAGAAAGGAGCAAAAATGGAAGAGATCGTAAAGACCACCTGTCCATATTGCGGTACGGGCTGCGGCATCGATCTTATCGTGCGAAACGGTAGAATCGTAGATGCCAAACCTAGCAAAGACCACCACGTAAACGACGGCGAGCTTTGCTTAAAAGGAATGTTCGGATGGGAGTTTGTAAACTCTCCTAAACGCTTAAGCCGACCGATGATGAGAAAGCTAAACGGCGTCTACGACAAGCACGGCGAGCTTGAAGAAGTGAGTTTTGAGGAGGTTTATGATTTCCTCGCGGATAAATTTAAATCCACCGTCGCAAAATACGGCCCAAGCTCGATCATGGGCTTTAGCTCCGCGCGCTCAAATAACGAAGACAACTACGTTTTCCAGAAATTTTTCCGCGCCCAGGGCAGCAACAACGTCGATCACTGCGCCCGTCTTTGACACGCTCCTACAGTGGCAGGTCTTGCCAGCACGCTAGGAAACGGAACGATGACGAACGATTTGGTCGAATTTGCGACCGACACGGACGTATTTTTACTCATCGGTACCAACACGAGCGAGTGCCACCCGATCATCGCTATGCAGATGCAGCGCGGCCTTCAGCGCGGCGCAAAGATGATCGTCGTAGATCCAAAGCGCACCGATATGGCCAAAAAAGCCGATATTTTCTTGCAAATCCCGATCGGAGCGAATATCAAAACGCTAAATACGATGATGCACGTCATAATCGCCGAAAATTTGCAAGATAGCGAATTTATCGAGAAGTACTCCGAGGGATTTGAATATCTAAAAGAAGCGGTTAAGGACTTTACGCCTGAGCGTTTCGAGCGCGAAACCGGTATAAAAAAAGAGCTCGTCATAGAGGCAGCTAGAATGTATGCTAAAGCAGGCGCGGCGGCGATTTGCTACACGATGGGTATCACGCAGTTTAGTGACGGCACGTCAAACGTCTTTTCGCTATCAAATTTAGCCGTTTTAACGGGAAATTTAGGCAAAAAGGGTGCGGGCGTAAATCCTCTGCGCGGTCAAAACAACGTCCAAGGCGCATGCGACATGGGCGCGCTGCCTAACGTCATCCCGGCCGGCGCGGTAAATAGCCCTTATGCACAGGAGCAAGCGCGCAAAGTATGGCACTTTGAGCTAAATCCGGTTCCGGGCTTTAAGCTAACGCAAGCGCCGGATAAAATGGATAGCGGCGAGCTAAAAGTCCTCTACGTCTACGGCGAAAACCCCGTAATGAGCGACCCTTGGACCGAGCACTTCGTCCACGCCGTACACCATCTAGACTGCTTTATCGTGCAGGATCTTTTCTTTACCGAGAGCGCGCATAAGGCCGATGTGGTGCTACCTGCCGCGGGCTGGGGAGAAAAGGACGGAACGTTTATAAACACCTCTCGCCGCGTCCAGCGAACGCGCAAAGCTAGCGAGCCCGTTAGCGGCGTGGAGCCTGACTGGAAAGTCGTTTGCAACATCGCAAACCGCATGGGGCTAGAGGGGTTTGACTTTGCTAGCCCTGAGCAAATTTGGAACGAGCTCAGGGAGCTCATGCCTAAATTTTTCGGCGGTATCAGCTACTATAGGCTAGGCAAACTAGGTGGTATCAGCTGGCCGTGCCCAGACGAGGAGCATCCGGGTACGCCGGTGCTTTACGCAGATCACAAGTCCATGCTGCCTGGCGGCAAATTCCGCTTTGCACCAGTGCTTTACGTAGAGGATAAAGAGGAGCGCGCAAAGGCCGAGGCCGAATTTAGAGCCAAGATGAATATCCCGGACGGCTATCCGGTCGGTAGCGGCGCGCTTAGCGAGGTGCCTGACGAAGTCTATCCGTGCTTATTTACGACCGGACGCAAGGTCTATCACTACCACACAGGCACGATGACGAGAGAGTGCCCTGCCCTAGAGTACGGTGCCGGCGTAGAGGGCGCGCTCATCGAGGTAAGTCCCGATATCGCTCGCGAGAGGGAGCTGGAGGAAGGTTGCTACGCGCTCGTACAAAACAAACGCGGTCAGATCGCCGCCAAACTGCGCGTAAATCCGGATCTAAAAGAGGGCACGATATTTACGACCTTCCACTACAGCGAGGCCGACGGTAACGAGCTAGCCAATGCGGGCGATCCCGATCCGCTCTCAGGTATCACGCCGCTAAAGATGACGATAGCAAATATCAGGCGTCTAAGCGAAGAGGAAT
>ERZ772971.1005-NODE-1005-length-16824-cov-4.407359_pt1 | contig 16824 bp, 14 predicted proteins | sample MGYA00511943_ERZ772971 | MGnify/ENA primary metagenome ERZ772971 (study PRJEB29015, sample SAMEA2737929) | human oral metagenome | biome: human oral; feature: human-associated habitat; material: dental | place: China | collected 2144 ... | reverse complement strand
CGCGCAGGTGAGGGACGTCCGGGACGTGCCCGCGAGCTCCGCGCCGGGCGGCCGCGACCTCGCGTCCGGCTGGGGTGAGCCCGCTCCGGTCCCCCCGTCGGGCGGCACCGTCCCCGGTCCCCAGGACGGGCACCCGAGCCCGTCCGCCGCCGTTGAGACCACCCCTGAGCCCGTGGGCTGGGGGGAGGTCGCGCCTATCGGCCAGGCCCGCCTCTCCGGTGCGCGAGCCACAGCCCCGGCCGGTACCTCGACCAGTGCCCCGTCCGCGGCCCAGGCTGCTGCCCCGGCCGCCCCGACACCGTCCTCGCCCCCGGCTGCTGTGCCGCCCACCTCGGGACCGGTGGGGGAGCCGACCGAGACGCCCCTGGCCACCGTGCACCGCCTCCACGCCCTGCCGCAGGTTCACGCCGCGGCCTCCCCGTCTGCTCCGCCCTCCCCCGTGAGCTCACCGACGCCCGAGGGCGTGCCGGCCCCGGAAGGCGCGCCGTCGCCCGAGGAGGCGTGGGCGCACGAGGAGGCGCCCACGAGCCTCGACCACGGGCGTGCTCTTCCCGGGCCCGCCGCACCCGGGGCAGGCCCTACGCCACCCGTTCCCGCCGGAACCGGCCCGGACGAGACCGGGCAGCGCGTACCCGGGCCCGCTGACCCCGGACCTGCTGACCCCGGAGCCGCTCAGACCTGGACCGCCGATCCCGGACCTGCTGACCCCGGTCCCGATGACGGCTACTTCTCCGACGGCATCCCCCTGCCCGACGAGCCCGCGCCCTTCGACCCCGGTGCCGAGGACGCCTGGACGCCGCCGAGCGCCTCCGTGAGCGCCGCCATGGCGGCGGCACGCGCCGCCGCCCGCGGTGAGGCGCCGCCACCCGGTACCGAGACACCCCCCGCCGTCCGGCTTGAGGACGACGTCATCAGCGAGGACGACGAGGACGCCGAGGAGGCCGGTGCCGTCGGCCTCGAGGTCGTCAAACGCCTGCTCGGCGCCACCGTCCTGGAGGAAGTCGTCATCACCGACCGCGGGACGGAGGGACGCTGACCCATGCCCGCCGTCTACGAAGGCGCCGTCCAGGACCTCATCGACGAGCTCGGGGAGCTGCCCGGCGTTGGCCCCAAGTCCGCCCAGCGCATGGCCTTCCACATCCTGGCCTCCGACACCGCCAGCGTCGAGCGCCTCATCGACGCCCTGCGCGCCGTCAAGGCGCGGGTGCGCTTCTGCATCACCTGCGGAAACATCGCCGAGGCCGAGCAGTGCGCCATCTGCGCCGACCCGCGTCGCGACCAGCGCGTCATCTGCGTCGTCGAGGAGCCCAAGGACGTCGTCGCCATCGAGCGCACCCGCGAGTACCGGGGGCTCTACCACGTGCTCGGCGGCGCCATCGACCCCATCAACGGCGTCGGCCCCGACGACCTGCGCGTGCGCGAGCTCTTCGCCCGGCTGGGCGGGGAGGTCGGCGAGGTCATCCTCGCCACCGACCCCGACGTCGTCGGCGAGGCCACGGCCGCCTACCTCACCCGGATGCTGCGCACCATGGACGTGCCCGTCTCCCGGCTCGCCTCCGGCCTGCCCGTGGGCAGCGACCTGGAGTACGCCGACGAGGTCACCCTCGGCCGGGCCTTCGAGGGCCGCCGCCGCGTCGACGAGTAGCCTCCGCCCGGGAGCCGACGGCACCCGAGACCGCAGCGAGCGCGACCATGAGCAGCGCGCTCACCGGCCAGAAGGGCGCGTGATCGGCCTGCACGAGGATGACTGTTCCGGTGTGGTCCCAGATGACGTCGTCGCCACACATACGGATCTCCACCCGTTGCGGGTGCGCATCACGCAGCCCGTCCACCGACAGACCCATCAGCGCGTTGAGCGAACCGACCAACCAGGCGGGCTCATCCCCCTCCCCGTCGAAGACAGGGCCGTGAGCGGCCGCGTCCGCCAGGGCCGCGAAGGGGTCTCCCACCAGCAGCCACCAGTACAGCTCCGAGCGGCCCACCGTCCGGGTCTGCACCGTCGGCGTGAGGGAGCACTCGGTGCTGGAGGTGTCCCCGTTGACCGAGTAGACCGTCTGCTCCTGCTCCACGTTGACGACGCTCCCCAGCCCCAGCACGGCCGCGGGCGCCCCGAGGGCCACGGCCGCCGTGAGCGCGTACACGATCCCGACGGCGATGCGCGCCCCCAGCGCACGCGCCGCCCAGCCGAGGCAGCAGGAGGTCCAGCCCATGAGCGCAAGCAGCAGCAGGTGAGCCGGCACCGCCCACGGCGACGCCCCCTCCAGGCCCAGGCCGAGGACCGCCAGCGGCACCGCCTCCACCGCCACGAAGGGCAGGACGAGGAGCAGGCGCGCGAGTACAGCGGCGCCGCCGCAGGCCGTCGGCCCGCAGGCGTCCGTCCCGTGGTGCTCCGACGCCCCCGGACCCGCCGCACCGTCAACGTCGGCCCGCTCAAGCCGAGCCGCCAGCAGGGGAGCGAGAAGCAGACCCGCGCAAGCGGCACAGATCAGTGAGGCGTCGTAGGCGAGCGGCCCGAGCCGCCAGTACGAGGCACCGACGAGCGTGAGGATCCCGAGCGCTCCGAAGGACACGCTCCACTGCGCGAGAGTCCAGCGCACCAGGACACGGGCGAGCCGGGCCGTGCGGAACGTGAGCCGGGCCCGGGCGAGGACCTGCGGCAGCAGGCCGGTAGCGGACGCCCCGGCGCTCGCGCCCGCCGGGACGCCCAGCGGGGCGGGGGAGGGCCCAGGCGTGCTCATGCCGTCACGCTACGAGCCCCGTCGGTGTTCCGGCACGGGGCACTCCGTCCCATTGCGCCTTGCGGGGCCAACAGTGTGCGAGAGCCGAGCGTCCTAGACTCAACACCATGGTGGAGCAGCCGATCACGAGTCTGAGCCTGACCAACCTCGGGCCCTTCGAGTCTGTCGAGATGACCTTCTCGCCCCAGGTCAACGTCGTTGTCGGTACGAACAACACCGGCAAGTCCCTGCTCCTTCGGACGCTGTACGCCATGACGTCCGTCGCCTCCGAGAAGTCCAACCCGGTCCGGTTCCCGCCTGACGAGGACCTGTGGCCGACCGCTGCCCGGGACAAGCTGTGCGGTGTCTTCAACGTGGACACGCTGCGCTCTCTCACCACGCACGGACGGCAGCAGACGCACCTCACCATCACGCTGGGCGATGACAGCGACCTTCATCTTCGTTTCCCGGGCGACGATCCCCCGGGGAGACCGCATAGTATCGAGGTCGGTCTCGCCTTCCACCGGCCTCGCGCCTTCCCGGTCTTCCTGCCCGCGCACGAGATCCTCTCGGTCGCGTCCGGTCTGCGTTCGCTGTACGCGACCTATGAGGTTCCTTTCGACGAGACGTGGAACGACCTGGCGGAGCTCCTGTACCGCCCCCGCCTCAAAGGCCGCTCGGGGACCAGCGTCGAGGACGCTGTCACCAAGGTCATGAGAGGCCGGTTCGAGGTGGACGGCGACCGCTTCGTCCTCAGGCGGAGCGGGTCCGACGAGGACCGCCTGGAGGCACCGCTCGTGTCCGAGGGCCACCGCAAGCTCGGCATGCTTCAGGTCCTGCTGGCCAACGGGGTCCTGAGGGATCAGGGCTACCTCTTCTGGGACGAGCCTGAGGCCAACCTCAACCCGGCAACCATCCGTGCCCTCGCGCCGCTCATCGCCCGTCTCGCCGCCCACGGTGTACAGGTCTTCCTCGCCACCCACAGTCTCTTCCTCCTGCGCGAGCTGCAGATGCTCGACGAGGACGGCGCGGCAGACATTCGCTACACCGGCCTCGACAGGGACGAGTCCGGGGCCGCCGTCGCCGTCCAGGCCGACGACCTGGACGACCTCCCCGTCCTGACGGCTCTGGACGCCGAGCTCGAGCAGAGTTCTCGCTACCTCTACCGGTGACGCACGATGCCTGACCTCGACGTCGACGGCTCCGTCTTCTCCTTCGAGGACGGGTGGGACGTGACGAAGTACGACGAGTGGTCGTACTTCCGGAACGTCCTTACCCGGCTCAAGGACCCGACGGACAGAGGCCTGCACGGGTGTGACATCGTCGCGCTCGACGGTGACGACCTGTGGCTCATTGAGGCGAAGGACTACTCCCGCAAGGATGCGAAGGCCCCTCACGTCCTGGTCGCCCTCGTAAGCGAGAAGGTCATGGACACCCTCGCGGGCCTGCACGCCGGAACCAGGGACGAGCATGACCACTCCCAGTTCTGCCGTCGGGCGGTGCAGGCGCGCAGGCTGTACGTCGTTCTGCGAATCGATCTCCCCGGTGCGCAGCCGCACGCCGCGAAGGGGCGACAGGCGAAGGCTGTGACGGCGATGGTGGACTACCACCAGGCGCTAAGGAAGAAGCTGCGGCGTGTTGTCAACGGCAGGATCTATGTCGTCACCGGCCGGGAGGACTCGCCGGTCGTCCCGTGGAAGGCCCGGTGGGGCGAAGAGGCGAGGTCGGCGCACCTGCCCGGACACTGAAGGACCGTCAGACGCCCGCCACCCCGGTCCGGGCCCGCGACCGCATCTCAGGATGGAGGATCACACGGTTCCACCCAGCGGACGGGCCGTATGCTGAGGCCCGAAGCCACGCCGTCGTGGGCCTGACGCCGCCCGCGCGCCCGGTCCGCGACACCGGCCCGCGGCCCTCCCGTGGCCCGGGTCGCCCCCAGTGAACGGAGCACCCCACATGGCCCTGGTCGTGCAGAAGTACGGCGGCTCGTCCGTGAGCGACGTCGAGGCGATGCGTCGCGTCGCCAAGCGCGTCGTCGCCACCCGCAACGCGGGCAACACCGTCGTCGTCGTCGTCTCCGCCATGGGTGACACCACCGACGAGCTGCTCGACATGGCCGACGCCCTGACCTCCGACGCCCCCGGGCGCGAGATGGACATCCTCCTGTCCGCCGGGGAGCGCATCTCCATGAGCCTGCTCGCCATGGCCATCAACGAGCTCGGCGTGCCCGCACGCGCCTACACCGGCGCCCAGGCAGGGGTCCTCACCGACTCCAAGTACGGCAAGGCCTCCATCGTCGGCGTCCTGCCCGAGCGCGTCGCCCGCGCCATCCAGGTGGGCGCCGTCGCCGTCGTCGCCGGGTTCCAGGGCATCAACGAGGTCGAGGACGTCACCACGCTCGGCCGCGGCGGCTCGGACACCACCGCCGTCGCCCTGGCCGCGGCCCTCAACGCCGACGTGTGCGAGATCTACACCGACGTCGACGGCCTGTTCTCCGCCGACCCGCGCATCGTGCCCAGCGCCCACCGCATCGAGTCCCTCACCAGTGAGGAGACCCTTGAGATGGCGGCCCACGGCGCCAAGATCCTGCACCTGCGCGCGGTCGAGTACGCCCGCCGCTTCGGCGTGCCCATCCACGTGCGCTCGTCCTTCTCGGACCGCACCGGCACCTGGATCGTCGACGGCTCGCACGAGGACCGCCCGGCGATCCCGGCCGTCGCCGAGCACCTCGACAAGATCCTCGACGACGACCCCGAGGACCACCCCGCCGAGCGCGGGGGCCGCAGGTCGCCGCGCAGCCTCTCCTCCCTGGGCGTGGCCACCGTCGACGCCGTCACCGGCGTCGTCGTCGCCCCCGAGGGCGCCGAGCAGCCCAGCGCCGCGCTCGTCGACGACGCCCACCAGACCGCCATCGCCACGCGCGCCCACGCCCGCACCCGCAAGTCAGCCAAGGAGAACAACGTGGAAGCCCCTGTCATCTCCGGCATCGCCCACGACCGCAGCCAGGACAAGATCACCCTCGTCGGGGTCCCGGACGTCCCCGGTGCCGCCGCCCGCATCTTCGCCATCGTTGCCGGCACGGACACCAACATCGACATGATCGTCCAGGACGTCTCGGCCGCCGGCAGCAACCTGACGAACATCTCCTTCACCTGTCCCGACGGCGACTCGGCGGCCGCGTGCGAGGCCCTGGAGGCCGCTCAGGAGGAGCTCGGCTTCGCCGCCCTCGAGTTCAACCCCAACATCGGCAAGCTCTCCCTCGTGGGCGCGGGGATGCGCTCCCACCCGGGGGTCTCGGCCAGGCTCTTCTCCGCGCTGAGCGAGGCGGGCGTCAACATCCAGATGATCTCGACCTCGGAGATCCGCCTGTCCGTCGTCGTCGACGACGCCGTCCTCGACGACGCCGTGCGCGCCGTCCACACGGCCTTCGGGCTGGACTCCTCCACCGCCGAGGCGGTCGTCTACGGCGGCACCGGCCGCTGACCGCCCGCCCCGCCGCCCCTCATTCCTTTTCCTGCTGAAGGAGCACCTCATGAGTGTCAACGAGTACATCGGTCCCGCCGACGGCGTGAGCGTCGCCGTCGTCGGCGCCACCGGCCAGGTCGGCCGCGTCATGCGCGCCATGCTGGAGGAGCGTGGCTTCCCGGCCTCCCGCGTGCGTTTCTTCTCCTCCGCACGCTCCGCCGGGCAGGTCCTGGAGTTCCGCGGCGCCAAGGTCGAGGTCGAGGACGTCGCCACCGCGGACCTGGCGGGCATCGACGTCGCCGTCTTCTCCGCCGGGGGCGCAGCCTCACGCGAGTACGCCCCGCGCTTCGCCGCCGCCGGAGCGGTCGTCGTCGACAACTCCTCGGCATGGCGCAAGGACCCCGAGGTCCCGCTCGTCGTCTCGGAGGTCAACCCCGAGGCGATCGCCCACCGCCCCAAGGGCATCATCGCCAACCCCAACTGCACGACCATGGCCTTCATGCCGGCCCTCAAGGTCCTGCACGATGAGGCCGGGCTCGTCCGCTTCGTCGCCTCGACCTACCAAGCGGTCTCCGGATCGGGGCGCGCCGGCGTCGCCGAGCTCGCCTCCCAGGTGCGTGCCGGCGTCGACGGCGACCTGGAGGCCCTCGCCCTGGACGGGCGCGCCGTCGCCTTCCCCGAGCCGGGCGTGTACGTGGACACCATCGCCTTCAACGCGGTGGCCTGGGCGGGCGGTGACGCCGGTGACGGCTCGGGCGAGACCGACGAGGAGCAGAAGCTGCGCAACGAGTCGCGCCGGATCCTGTCGATCCCCGGCCTCAGGGCCTCCGGCACCTGTGTGCGCATCCCGGTCTTCTCCGGCCACGGCGTGAGCGTCTCCGCCGAGTTTGAGCGCGAGATCACCGCTGAGCGGGCCATCGAGCTGCTGCGCCAGGCACCCGGCGTCACCTACGAGGACGTGCCCAGCCCCCTCAAGGGCGCCGGCCGCGACGGCACCTTCGTGGGGCGGGTGCGTGCGGACCAGGTCTACGACGACGGTCACGGCATCTCCTTCTTCGCCGTCGCCGACAACCTGCGCAAGGGGGCGGCGCTCAACGCGATCGAGATCGCCGAGCTCGTCGCCGCCGAGCTGAAGGCCTCGCGCGCCTGAGAGCACCGCGCGCCTGAGAGCACCGCGCGCCTGAGGGGCGCGGCACGGGCGCTGCCGTCCGCCCTCCTGCGTGCCCTGCGTGACACGTCACCGTGCGGGCCCACCGGAATAGCCGGTGGGCCCGCACCGTTGCACCTGCCGTCCGACAGACCTCCGGGAAGGGAAGCACATGGCCACCATCGACATCACGGGTGAGCAGTTCAACGAGACCGTCCGCGGCGAGGGCATCACGCTCGTCGACTTCTGGGCCTCCTGGTGCGGTCCGTGCCAGCGTTTCGCCCCGATCTACGAGAAGGCCTCCGAGGCCAACCCGGACCTGACCTTCGCCAAGGTGGACACCGAGGCCGAGCAGGGCCTGGCCAGCGCCCTGGGTATCTCCTCCATCCCGACCCTCATGGTCTTCCGCGACGACGTGCTCGTCTACCGCGAGGCCGGTGCCCTGCCGGCGAAGGCCCTCGACGCCCTCATCGTCCAGGCGCGCGAGCTGGACATGGACGCCGTCAAGGCGCAGATCGCCGAGCAGCAGGGGCAGGCCTGAGGGCACGCCCCTCACCGTGACCCATAAGTCAGTACCTCTAATAGGTGCCTCTGGCACAATAGGAGCCATGATGAACTCTGTCTCTGCGCCCTCCGTCCTTCCGGGCTTCACCGCCACCCCCGAGCTCACCGACGCCCTCCAGCGCGCCCTCGTTGACGTCACCGCGCTGTCGCTCGTCACCAAGCAGATCCACTGGAACGTCGTCGGCGCCAACTTCCGCGACATCCACCAGGGCCTCGACGAGGTCGTCGACATCGCGCGCGAGGCCTCCGACACGCTCGCCGAGCGCATGCGCGCCATCAACGTCGTGCCCGACGGCCGGCCCGAGACGGTGGCCGACTCCACCCTGCCGACGGCCCCCGCGGACCTGACCATCGTCGCCGACGCCGTCACCTACGAGGTCGCCGCCATCAACGCCGTCGTCACCACCCTGCGTGACATCCACAAGGTGGTCGACGAGACCGACTCGATGTCCTGCGGCCTTATTGAGGACGTCACCCTCAAGTTGGAGCAGCAGGCCTGGTTCCTGTCCGCCCAGAACTACACCGCCTGAGCCCGGTCCACCCGCTCAGACATCATCAGAGCGTCCCGCACCACCCGATGCCGCACCCGGCTCGGTGGGTGCGGGACGCTCCGCGTCCGCGGGATAGTCCTGGCCCGTGCGCCGGTAGTAGTCGTCCACCAGCATCTGGCGCCACCGCGGTTCCGGCGTCCACTTGCCCTCCTCGTCGAGCGACCACGGCCACGGCTCGGGCAGGGCGACCTTCTTGCCCCGTTCGACGGCGAAGCCCTCCGCCATGCGCGCGACGTCGCCCACGACCCCGACCCACATGTCGTAGGTCCTGCCCACCGGCAGCATGCAGCGGGTGAGGACGGTCGGGCTCCAGTCCTCCGGGACCGTGGGGCCAACGATCCGGGCCGCCTCCCGGGGGTCCATGACCATGAAGGGGCGGGGAACGTCGAGCGCCGTCAGCCTCGGGTGCTCGCCGTCGATGAAGCGCAGGAGGCTCGAGTCGGGTGTGCGTAGCAGCCTGAAGTCCGGGGTGCGCGCGAGCGCCGCCCCGAGGAACAGGCTGACGTGCGGCACGTCGGGCGAGACGATGGTGACGATGCGCGGCATGAGAGCTCCTCACATGCGGTTGGGTTCAGCTGGGTCAGTGACGTTGGTGGAGAAGTCGGCGATCTGGCACATCCGTGGACGGCGTCCGCGCCGGATCCACCAGCCGCGGCCGGGTGCCAGGTGCGTGGGCCGCATCCCGAAGACCTGCCCCTCGGAGCGGTCACCGTCCATGAGCAGGCAGGTGGCGCCGGTGTCCCGCAAGGCCTGGAAGGCCTGGTCGAACATGGCTGAGCCGATGCCGGCGACAGGGCGGGCGAGGACGACGTTGACACGCAGGTCCCGGGCCGAGGGCAGGTACGCCAGCACCGGCGACAGGACACCCTGACCGCCCGCCGCGAGGATCTCGTAGTCGTCGACGACGAGGACGATCCGCGGCCCCGTGACCGGCTCGCCCGCGGCCAGCGCCTCCGAACGCGTGGCGAGCTCGGAGGCGATCGCGTTGGACAGGCCGATGGCCGTGGCGGAGGAGGTGGCGTGTCCCCCCAGGTAGTCCTCGGGGCACGCCGACAGTGTCCCTCGGCGCACGTCATACAGCCCGATGACGAGCTCCTCGGGTGTGTAACGCTCCACGAGGGTCTCGATGACGCCACGCAGGACGGTCGTCTTGCCGCAGCCGGTGTCGCCCAGCACCACCAGGTGCGGGTCGAGTGACCCCAGGTCCAGGCTCGCCGGCTGGAGCGTGTCCTGCATGAGGCCCAGGGGCAGGAGATCGGGGGACTCCTCCGCGTCCGGCAGGCTCACGGGGTCGATGACCTCCGGCAGCAGGCGCACCCGAGACGGCGCAGCACCGGGCCACGAGCCCGCGGTCTGCCTCGCCAGCTCCTCCAGGCCGGCCCCCACCGTCGTGTACTCGCCTGCGAGCACCGGCAGCGCGACCTGCGCGAAGAGCTTGTCCTGGCGCAGGACGCGTCCGGGCATGTCCGCGCGCAGGGTCTGTGAGAGCTTGCGTGCCACGGCTGAGTCCTGGGGGTCGTTGAGCCGCAGCTCCAGCCGCGTGCCGACCAGCGGCTGCTGAGCCATGCGCAGGTCGTTGGCGCGCGACAGCGTGGTCACGACATGGACCCCGAGCCCGCCGCCGCGTCGCAGGACCTCGTCGACGAGGTCCTCCAGCTCGGGGAAGTCGGCCCGCAGGAGCCCGAGCCCGTCGAGCAGCAGCACGACGTCGGCGCTGGTGAGCTCGGGCAGCCGTCCGGCTGCGTGCTCGCGTCTCAGGATGTCGAGGGAGTCGAGGTGGTGGCGTGCCATGACCGCCTCACGCTCGTCGAGCATCGACACCATCTCCTCCAGCACCCGGCGCATGCGCTCACGGTCTCCGCGTGTGGCGATCCCGCCGACGTTGGGCAGGGCTGCCAGGCGGCCGAGACCGCCTCCGGTGGCGTCGATGCCGTAGAAGGCCAGCCGGTGGGGGGACAGGCATATCGCGGCGGAGGCCGCGAGCGTCCACAGGAAGGTCGTGCGTCCCGACTGGGGGGCGCCGAGGACGGAGATGTGACCACCGCCGACGCTGAGATCGAGCTCCCACTCGTCCTGACGCTGGTGGGCCGGGTCGTCGACGAGGCCGATCGGCACGCACAGCCTCCCGTCGTCGTCGGGCGCGGCGGTGGTGAGGGACGTCGGACCGCCGCTGAGGCGCTGGCGCAGCACGGCCTCCAGGCTCAGGCGCCGTGGCAGCGGCTCCAGCCACACCGGAACGAGTGCCGGCGCGACCTGGGCGAGCTGGTCGACGACGGCGTCGACGACGGTGCGCCGCACCGAGTGGCCCTCGGGGATCTCCTCCTCCCCGGACGGTGCGGTGGGGGTGTCGGCCAGCCCGTTGTGGACCGGGAGGATGAGCGGCTCCTTGGTCTCGACCTCCTGCGGGGCGTCCTCCAGCTCCAGCTCGTCCGCGGGGCCGGAGACGTAGCCGGAGCGGAAACGGGTGAAGACCGTCGTGTCGACCTTGAGGTAGCCGTACCCCGGTGAGGCGGGCAGGTGGAAGGCGTCGTTCGAGCCGATGACGGCTGAGGACTCCGACTCGGTGAAGGTGCGCAGGCAGATCCGGTAGGACAGGTACGTGTCGAGGCCGCGGAGCTTGCCGCCCTCGATGCGTTGGCTGGACAGCAGCAGGTGCACGCCGATGGACCGGCCGATCCTCCCGATCGTCAGCAGCAGGTCGACGAAGTCCGGGTTGGCGGTGAGCAGCTCGCCGAACTCGTCGATGATGAGGAACAGGTGCGGCATGGGCGGCATCTGCGGGTTCCGCTCGCGCAGGCGCCGGTAGTGGGTGATATCCGGCGAGCTGCCGGCGTCTCGCAGCTGCCGCTGGCGGCGGAGCACCTCCCCGGCGATGGAGGCGCGAGCCCTCTCGATGAGGTTGGCGTCGTCGGCAAGGTTGTCCATGAGGCCGACGACGTGCGGCAGGGTCGCGAAGGGGGCGAAGGCCGCGCCACCCTTGTAGTCGACGAGGATCATCGCCAGGTCCTCGGTCGGGTGGGTGGTGGCCAGCGCCGTGACGAGCGTGCGCAGGAACTCCGACTTCCCTGAGCCCGTCGCCCCCACGCACAGGCCGTGCGGCCCCTGACCCAGCTGGGCGGACTCCTTGAGGTCCAGCAGCAGGGGCCGGCCCGTGTCGTCGGAGCCGATGGGCACGCGCAGGAAGTCGCGGGGCGAACGGCGGCGCCAGGCCGTCGTCACGTCGATGGCCAGGGGGTCCTCGACCCCGAGCAGGTCCTGGAGCGAGGTGGACTCGGTGGAGACCTCCTCCCGCTCAGCGACCCGCCCCAGGCTCAGGGGGGTGAGCGCACGCACGATGCCCTCGGCGAGCGCGCAGCCCATAGGGTCCGGGACGCACGTGACGCTCGTGACCGGCAGGGTGCCGGGGCGTGGGCTCCCGCGCAGGTCCTCAACGAGGATCGTGCTGTCAGGGCGGACCGTGAGCCGGACGGCGGGGTCGCTGGGCTCGTGGAGCCGGTCGGTGACGAGATGGATCTCGGTCATGCCGATGTCTCCGGCACGCACACCCGAGTCCGGCAGGGTGATCTCCTGTGCCGCCCCACCGTCCTCGACGACGGCCAGGAGGCGTGGGCCGTCGATACGGGCTCGGGCGCCGGGGCGCCGGAGCGTACGGGCGACCACCTGAGAGGCGGCCACGAGCTCGGGCTTGAGGATGTCGCTGAGCTGCTCGACGTCGGGGGCGGTGCGCCGCATAGCCACCGGTCCGTCGAAGACCCCGTGGATCCTCAGGTGCGGCAGCCGTGACAGGCAGTCCCAGGCGGGGGCTGCCGCAGGGCCGTAGGCCAGGGCGACGTGAAGGTCCTCCGGCGCGTGCAGCACGGCGGCCTGCACGAGCAGGGTCCTGGCCAGGGCCCGGGTGGCCTTACGCGGGCCGACGACGGAGACGAGCCCGGCACCGTCGAGGTCAAGGACGACCGGGGCCGAGCGCAGCACCCGGTGGGCGTTGACGACGGTGTGCACCTGCTCGTTGAGGATCGGGTCGCTCTCTGTGGGGGACGCCGACGGGGAGCCTGTGGCGAGGGTGACGGGGACGTCTCCCACGCCGCAGCGCAGGCTGAGGAAGTCGAGGTCACCGCGTCGACGTTCCCAGCGGCGTTCTGGCGCGGTGGCCAGACGTGCGAGAGCCTGCGGTCCCGGGTGGGTGGCGGTCAGGTCCCGGCGCAGCCGGTCAGCGAGCGCGGTGGCGCCCTCGTCCGCGGCGATGAGTCTGTCGAGATACTGCTCGCGCTTGGCGGTGCGGGACCGGGCGGCGCTGAACCGGCGTGAGAGCAGGGCCGAGAGCATAGCGACGGTGGTGACGACCATCATGACCGCTCCCAGGAGCGCAAAGATCGGGTTGGAGCGCAGGACCGTCATCATGAGCATCGACGATCCCGCGCCGATGAGCGGGATGAGCATCTGGAAGGGGAAGCCCTGTCCGACCCCGGTGTCCGCCAGGTGCGGTGGGTCGGGAACGAGCACCGGCTCCGGCAGCTGCGCCGGGGGCACGATCCGGCCTGGCCGGTGGATGACGTCGATCATGAGTCCTCCCGCGGGCCTGCGGCGTCGATGAGACAGGCGGCCAGGCGCGCCAGCGCCACGCCTGTGGGACGCTCGATGAGGCCGGGCGCGGTGGTCTGCGTCGCCGTCGTGCGTGCGAGGACCGAGTCGAAGGGGATGAGGACCTCCTGCTCACGCAGCCTGGGGATGAGGACGGGGCCGGGCGCGGTGGCGACAACGGCATGGAGGAGGCGGGGACGACGGGGCGCCTCGGCCAGAGGCGTGCTGAGGACGGCGATGCGCTCGCGTGTGGCCTCGACGTCCTCACGGGTGGCTCGGGAGACCAGGACGAGCGAGTGGACGTGGTGGGCAGCGGCGAGCACGTGGGCGTTGTGCATGGGTGCCGTCTCGGTCAGGACCGTGTCATGGAAGCGGAACAGCTGGGAGCGGATGGTCTCCCACTGCGGCGGGCACAGGTCCCGCCAGACGGGCAGACGCAGGCGCCCCAGCAGCCTGTCGGGGGTGATGCCGACGATCGCGTGCGCCTGGGCCGCCGAGCCGGGGGCCTCGCCGCCGGACGGTGGGGACCATGACGGCGCCTGCGGGTCCTGGGGGTGCTCGGAGGCGTCGAGCAGCAGCCCGGGCAGGCCGCGGGTGCGGGTGAGGAGCGCGGCGAGCTGGATCGCCGTCGTGCTGGAGCCCACCCGCGGCGCCGTCGGGATGACGAGACAGCGGCAGGCCAGCGGTAGGACGCGACGTAGCCGCAGGTCAAGGTCCTGAGCCTGGGCGCGGCTGGTGGCGCTGCCGGTGAGGATGAGTCCGGCCGCGTCGAGCAGGCGGCTCCAGGGCCGGGACGTGCGGGTGCTGCGGCTCATGAGAAGACCGTGAGCAGGCGGGTGAACAGGCCCTGCATCCCGCACAGCAGCGGAAGCGTGGCCACGACCGTGAGGGTCTCAAGACGGTTGCCGAGCTGACGCAGGCGCACGCGGTTGTGCGAGGCCGGCCGGTACAGGCTCGTGCCCGCGGCGAGCACCGTCGTGCCGGCGACGGCGATCATCCGGACCGGGCCGTCGGGCAGCGCGGCGAAGGCGGGGACGACCGCCGCCCACAGGGCCAGGACCTCCAGCCGCAGCGGGAAGGCCCGTGAGCGCAGCAGGACCCCGACGACGAGGACGGCGTCGAGCAGCAGAGGCCAGAGCCCGGTCCCCTGGGCGAGGACCCATGTCGACCAGGCGACGGCGCCCGCGCAGGCGAGCACCGCCCCCGCCATGGCGTCGTGCGAGCGTCGAAGGGCGAGGTCGACTCGTGGGCGCCGGGGCAGACGACCGGCGAGAGCCTCGTCGTCGAGGTGGGACGTGCCGGAGACGAGCAGTGCGGCCCACGGGATGATCCCAAGGATGATGAGTGCGCTGGTCCCGATGATCCCCGCCGTGAGCACAGGGGAGACGGGCAGGTCCACGAGGAGCAGCCGTACGGCGGTGAAGATGACGGCGAGGGCGGCCCCGGTGACCCAGCCCTCGCGTCGGAGACCGAAGGTGATGACGGCGCAGGCGACGGCAACGAGAAGGATGGTGGCGCTGGGACCCCAGTGGACACCGTCGGTGTGCCAGGCGTGCACGGGCCGGGTGAGCAGTCCGAGGCCGAGGCACTGCAAGAGGGCCCCGGTGCCCGGCAGCGCCAGGTCGTCGTTGCGCGGCAGGCCGCTCCTGCGGGTCACGACGGCGCCCACGGCGAGGACGACGAGCCCGAGGCCACCAAGGAGGGCCAGCGCCCTGCCGTCGCCTCCCGCGGCGGAGCCCAGGAGTGAGTGCCCGAGGTAGGCGCTGGCGACGAGGGTGAGGGCGCCGGTTCCCAGGAGCCGGTCGGTGGGCACCCACCGCCACGGGTGGTCGTCTGTGACGGCGGTGAGGGCCCCGGCGACGTCGGAGACCTCGGCCGGCGGGGGGACGTCGTCGTCGGGCAGGAGCCTGAGGATCTCGCCGTCGTGCACCTTCTGGGTCGCAAGATCCTGCTCGGGGTCGAGGATGCTGGCGTTGTCGCGGACAAGCCGCAGGGCGGGGAGGTTGGTGCCGTGGGTCGTGCCGAGCAGGTGGAGGAGCGAGGGCAGGTGGATGCCGATGGGCTCGTCCGAGGGCAGCACCATCTCGGCGCGTCGGTCGGGGGCGACGACGGTGACGCGTGTGTACGGGATCATGGCTGCTCCTGCGCAGGTGGGGTCGGTGAGTCGGAGGGGGTGCTCGCGGCGCCGCCCCTGGCGAGCGAGCTGAGGTGGGTGGTGACGAAGGAGTAGCCGACGCATCCTGCGCTGGCGAGGGCCGCGACGACGAGGGAGGCCAGCAGGCGCGGCAGCACCGATCGTGGCTGGCCGTGTGCGGAGCCGCGCTCCAGGGCGGAGGTCAGGCGCCGACGGCGGACGCGGGCGCTGTCGAGGATGGCGTCGTCGGTGTCTCGTGCCATCGTTCAGCCCTCCGGGGCGCTGGGGCTGAGGATGCGGGCGAGGTTGCCGTCGGTGCCGTCGAGGGTGATGAGCAGCGCCGTCAGGGCGCGCCAGGAGGGCTCCGGGCTGGTGCCGAGGGGGATGAGTGCGCCGTGCCGACGGCCGCGGCCGGTGACGGTACCGCCGTGGCGCTGGACGAGGTCGGCGGCGTCGATCCCCAGCTGCTTGAGGCCGGGGGCTCCGATGAGGACGGTGAGGGGGGTGGTCAGCGGACGTGTCGAGGCCGGCAGGGTCCCGTCCGGGTAGCCAAAGGTTCGGTGCGCGAGGAGGAACTGGGGCTTGAGCTCGTTGCCGATGGCCGTGAAGGCGCTCATGCACTGATCGGTCCACTGCCCCAGGGGGAGCCAGCGAGGGTTGAGAACGAGCTCGAGGTACTCCTCGAGGCCGTTGGAGGTGCGCGCGACCGTGAGGGTGCCGGACATGACGGAGCCGTCGGGGCCGTGTGCGGCGAGCATGAAGTGGACCTCGGGCATGTGCTTACGAGCCAGTGCTGTGAGTGCGTTGCGGTCCCAGAGCGCCCCGGCCGGCTCGTAACGTCCCCAGCTGAGCTCGGTGCCCTCCGGCATGAGGTGCTCGACGACGAGCTCGGCACAGCGCCCGAGGCTGGTGCTCCTGCGGGCGGGGTGGAACAGGGAGATGGACAGGGACAGCAGCGGTACGCGTGTCTCCAGCAGGTAGTGGGGGCCGGGCACGGTGCTGGCGTCGCGGACGAGCGGTCCGTGGGTGGCGAACTCGCGGACGCTGGGTGTCCAGCCTCCGCTGCGCAGGGTCCGGTAGCCGTCGTGCTGCTCCTCGACGAGGACGGCGCAGCCGGCGGCGTCGACGAGCCGGTCGAAGGCAGGAGTGAGGCGGGCGCGGTGGGCGACGACGAGGATGAGCCTGACAGGTGGTGTCTGTGAGCGCATCGTGTGGATGTAGGCGGACAGGCCCTCGTCCATCGAGACGGTCGGTTCCTGGAGGTAGGTGACGGCGGTGGTGTCGTCGACACCCGCGTCGAGGTAGGGCAGGGGGTAGGCCATGGTCGGCTCTCGCTTTCAGGGTTGTCAGTGGTGACGTGGGCGCCGTGTGGACGGTGCGAAGCTCGGCGGCAGTGCAGCCGCTGGTGCCGACGGCGCGGAGGGGGCTGCGGCCGAAGGAGCGTCGGGAGGCATCGTGGGAGGTGCTGGGACAGGTCCGGCTCCGGTCGCTGCGCTGGTCCTGAGACCGCCGACCTTGGTGGGTGGGGCGGGCGGGACGGGAGGGACGGACGCGTTGTGCGGGGTCCAGGGGGAGGACGGTGGGGGTATTGCGGGTGCGGGTGTTGAGGCTGGAACGGGTGTTGCGGGCGACGGGGCGGTGGGCCCGGCTGCGGGGAGGGCGCCGGAC
>ERZ772971.999-NODE-999-length-16883-cov-3.108628_pt1 | contig 16883 bp, 17 predicted proteins | sample MGYA00511943_ERZ772971 | MGnify/ENA primary metagenome ERZ772971 (study PRJEB29015, sample SAMEA2737929) | human oral metagenome | biome: human oral; feature: human-associated habitat; material: dental | place: China | collected 2144 ... | reverse complement strand
AGGAAGACCCTTATAGGGTCAGAGCAAACCACCCGTTTTACGGGTGGTTATGATTCAATCAGACTAATCAGCTACTAATCAGCCTCCGAACTGTGCCAGCATGGTGCCTGCCGCTACGGCAGTGCCGATAACCCCTGCTACGTTCGGACCCATGGCCTGCATCAGCAGGTAGTTGGACGGGTTGTCTTTCAATCCTACCACCTGGGATACACGTGCTGCCATCGGTACAGCCGATACGCCTGCCGAACCGATGAGCGGGTTGATCTTGTTGCCGGAAGCAATTCTCATGATCTGTCCAAAGAGGACGCCGCCTGCCGTGCCTGCCGCAAAGGCAATCAGACCAAGGCAGATGATTTCAATCGTCTGGATTCTGAGGAATTTGTCGCCGGACATCGTCAAGCCTGTGCCTGTCGCCAGGAAGATGGTGACGATATTGATCAGCGCATTCTGCGCGGTGTCGGACAGTCTTGCCGTTACTCCGGATACTTCGAACAGGTTCCCCATGCACAGGCAGCCCATCAGTGCCGCTACCGGAGGCAGAAGCAGGGATACGACGATGGCTACGACAATCGGGAATACCACCTTTTCAAAGTGGCTTACCGGACGAAGGTTGACCATCTTGATCTTTCTCTGTTCCTTGGTCGTCATCAGCTTCATAATCGGGGGCTGGATGAGCGGAACCAGGGACATGTAGCTGTATGCCGCCACGGCAATAGCACCTAAGAGATCAGGTGCCAGCTTGGATGCCAGATAAATCGCGGTCGGGCCGTCAGCACCGCCGATGATGCCGATAGCAGAAGCCTGCTGCACATTGAAGCCGAGCATCATAGCGCCTGCCAGCGCAACGAATACGCCGATCTGGGCAGCTGCGCCGAGAAGCATGGTCTTCGGGTTGGCCAACAGCGGACCGAAGTCGGTCATCGCACCTACCCCCATGAAAATAAGGGGCGGGAAAATTTCATACTTGATCCCAAATCCAATGGCCATCATGACGCCCATTTCATCATTGAACCCGGTATTCGGGAAGTTGGCCATGATGCAGCCGAACGCGATCGGGAGCAGCAGCAAAGGTTCATATTCCTTCGCAATTGATAAATAAAGTAAAACAAGTCCTACTAAAATCATGACACAGTTTTCCCAGGTCAGATTGGAAAATCCGGAATCTGTCCATACGGAAACAAGTGCTCTCATAAAACCATCCATTTTATACCTCCTATAGGTTAATCATATTTAACTTATGCTTATTTTTTCTTTTTTGTCGGGTCAACGATATGAATCAGCTCGATGACAAAAGCCAAAAAGATCAAAACACCAAATACGATAACCATGTTAGTAAGACAAATGGAAAGTGGGCCTGGAGTATCCATGAATAAAATCCACCTTTCTAAATAGGAAGATGTGTCCTCCCCGGTTCACCCGAAGAGAACACTCCCCTGTAAAACCTATTGATTTGTGACCATAATTTTAGAACGGCCAGAAAATCGGAATGATGATAACGCAGGCTACCAAGGAAATCAGGCACATCGGAACGCCGACCTTGACATAGTCATTGAAGGAGAATCCGCCCGGTCCCAGTACGAGGGTGTTCGGAGGCGTTGCCATCGGTGTGGCAAATGCCATGGAAGCCGCGATACCAAGCGCCATCAGAACCGGTTTCGGGTCAGCGCCTATGGACTGGGCAATGGAAATACCGATCGGCGCCAGGAGCGCTGCCGATGCCGTGTTGGACATGAACTGGGTCAGTACGTTGGAAATGAGGAACAGCACCGCTGTCAGCACATAGGGATTCGGATTGTCACCCATCATACTTACAACAGCGTCAGCAATCATTTTCCCTGCGCCTGTCTTTTCCATAGCAGTAGCCACGGAAAGCATGCCGGCGAAGAGGAAAATGGTTACCCAGTCAATCCCCGCATAGGCTTCTTTTTCTTTCAGGCAGCCTGTAATGACGCAGAGGATAGCGCCGGTTACCGCCGCGGTGTGCAGCGGCAGATTCTTCAGCCCCAGAGCCATGCAGGCTACTACGCCCAGAAGGATGATGCCGGAAATCCACATCTTTGTTTTGCTCTTCGGAGCACTGTCGCCGGAAGCACCTGCTTCTTCAGCTGCAGCTTTTACCGCTTCTTCATCCATTTCACCGGCCTGCTTATCAGGAATGAAATGACGGCCGATAAACAGTGTGTATACAAGAATGATAATAGACAGCGGAATGCCGATATAAGCAAATTCGAAGAATCCGAAAGTCGGCAGACCTGCTGCGGACAGAGCGCCTGTGACAATAACGTTTGGCGGGGTACCGATCATGGTGATGGTGCCGCCTACGTTGGCAGCAATTGCCAGAGGCATGAGTTCTTTCGATGGAGAAATTTTAGCTGCCTGGCAGATACCGATAATAACCGGCATGAGGCAGGCTACTGTACCCGTATTGGAAGATACAGAAGAAAGAACGATGGTAACGAGCATGATTGCCGCCATGAGCGGAACCTGGTTGGTGCCCGCTTTCTTGACTACGGCGATGCCGATCGCTTCCGCAAGACCTGTTTTAAACATAGCGGCGCCGATAACGAACATACCGCCGAAGAGAACTACGGTAGAATTGGACAAACCGGCATAAACCTGCTTTGACGGCAGGACGCCCAAAATACCTAATGCAGTACAAGCTGCCATGGCTGTGACTGCCAGCGGGATTAATTCTGTAACGAACAGAAATGCCGCAACGGCAAGGACGCACAGCGTAATAATGGCTGGATCCATAAGTTTCACCTTCCTTATAAATCTTCCACGGTCTGATTTGAGTCAGGTGCCTATTCAAACCGGATCGCGGAACTTCCCCGGAAGACAATTTGCATTTAATAAAAAAAGAATATTGCAGTCTGCTTTATGAAATTATCTAAACGGGAACAAATAACAACTCCCTCTTACTTCCACGACCTCCTTCCAAAACAGCCCAGGGAGCGGACTTTCAAGAAATACATCGCATGCAATATATACGCAATTGCATACTATTTGCATTAACACCCTTACATATTGTACTTACCGTGCTGTAAATATACAAACAGAATACTATGTATTTTATCTTCCTTCTTAATATATATAAACTTCTTTGTTTATTATTTTTATCTTCAAGATATAATTTATGATTCTGAAATCAACGATATTATCCTCCTCATCATAAAAACCCGCGGATATGCATAAATTGCAATCAATGTATATTGCTGGAATACATAGTATTTTATATATCTATCTGTAAAACGCTTATATATAGGCTTTACCTCCTCTGCCATTCTCCTTTTCCGACTTATAATTTTCTCTCTTTTCCTCAAGTAGAAATCCATTCATTGATTTCCATTTTCAATAAGCCGTAAGAATCTGCAGCTTGCTTTTTATCAACCATCAAGTATTCCATGATGGAATTATTTAGTTGTTAAAAAGTTCATTAGAATTTTCTCTGCTTGTAAGTACGAGATCTTTTTCTATAAAAACTGAAAAATTCAAAAACAGACAATATAAAATCTCCGCCCATGAATATTCATCCATAAGCGGAGATCCTGTCTTTTATTATTTTTTCGTATTCGTTTCAGCTTCAGTCTTTTTCTCTGCCGCTTCCGTTTCCGCGCTGTCATGCTTTGCCGTGTTATACTCTTCTTCGTTGAAGCCTTCTTTTTCTTTGATGTCTTCCAATGTCACTTCGTAATCGCTGCCGCCCATATCGGTTCCTTCCTGACGGAGCTGTTCGATCCCTTCTTCAAAAGTCATGTCATCTTCTGCATCAGCCGCCTCCGCTTCTTTCAGCTTCTGCAACAGCTCCGGAGGCACTTTCCCTGAAGCGATCAGTTTTTCTCTCATCCCCTGGTATACATAAGCAATTACCTCTTCCTGCGGAATTGCCACCCGATCAGGAAGGCGGAGCGAAAATTCATGCCAGAAAGCGGCAGACCCGGTCATCATAATGCGGCCGATTTTCTCCACTTCACCGATATCATAAAGAAGCGACCATATTTCCCTGTTATCCAGCTGGCTGTACATATGGCGGGTATAACGGTAAGTCGCCGGTTTCATGAGCTGGTTCTTAAAATGGTGGACACCGAAGATATCTTTATATGCCACATAGATCGTTCTGTTTTGGAATAGACTCTTTTTTTGGAGTGTAAGGCCTTCCTCTCCCAAAGTATAGGTGCATTTCGCCGTGACTACATTTAAAAGGAAACAGGCCGCGATGGTAAAAAGAATAATCCCCTGGAGAGGAAGTACATGGTACGTCATGTAGACCCATGCCAGGCGGGCGGCATACCCTGCAAGTGCTAAACCGCCTATGTATGCCGCGATCAGATATTTCCTACTCGGTGTGGAAGATGCTGAAAAATCCTTTTCACCGGCCTTCGTTTTTTTTGTCTGTGCCATAAAAGAAAAAACTCCTTGCTAAATAAATATTTATCCGTTATAAGTCCATGCAGCCGGCGGTATATCCAGGAGATAAAGGCCTTTCCCCGCGGCATAAACACAGATGCCGATAAGGAAAAACTGGAATCCCACTTTCAGGCATCCCTTCGTAATGGAAAAAACATCATTCATACGGGGATCCATAAATGTATAAGGATATAAATGGGACGTCCCGTGTGTCACGATGGTCACCCATGCCCGCCAGTAAACGAATACCACATAAAGCGCGGGATATATCATCCAGGAAATCATAATATGCCAGTGAAGTTCCGTCTTATCCACAAAGAATAAGTAGTCCGCCGTCATCAGCACGGGAATGAAATAATGGAATATATAGTTATAGAAAGAAAAATGTTCATAGCTTATGTCATTCAGCCTATGGGTACGTATCGCACCGGGGCGGACGATGATGTGATACATGACCGACAATGTCACCAGTCCGGCAGCCACGATATAGCGGCAGTCCGCCGTGTAAAGAAACGGGATGTCAGCTTTGAAAAGCGTGGCGCCCAGCCAAATAAAGAAAAGCGTGAACGTGGAAAACGTATAATACTGTATCCGCGACCAAAACACGAAAGGCGTAAGCACCCCGTGCTTCATGAGCAATATAAGTCCTAACACCAGCAGGATAAAAACGGCCCACCGGTAAATCAGCGCTATTTCCATCAAAATCTCCCAAAGCGGCAGGGACTTTCAAAAGGAACTCATCCTGTCCGCCTTACCCGTTATTTTTTATGTTTTTTCCCCTGCTTCCGCCGGGCTTCCGCACGGATACGGCGAATCTCTTCTTTTTCCCTGATTTTCGCCATGGCTTCTTCCTGCTGCGCCTTTTTCTGATTATTATTGTAAATATTGATGACCAGGCAGATTATGATCAGCAGCGCAATCGCTCCCGACCGCACGCTGAGTCCATTGTTCAAAATATTCCAGCCGGCAAAAACGACGGCAACACCAAATAAAAGGCTTTGTGCACGGGACATTGCTGTGCCTCCTTTATCCTGTAAAATAAAAGTACATCACTGCTATTTTATACTGAAACCTATCCAATAGCAATTAATAAATTGCCCCTGCCCCTTCTTTCCGGCTATGTATTTCATTTCTTTTATTATGGAAACAGAAAACTTATAAAAATTTTTTCTGTCTCCATGAAATATATTTTCCATTGCCGTTTAAATAATCTCCCCTATAAAAAAAAATTATGCCATGGTATATAAATTAAATTCCTTAAAGTTATTGAACGTTTCATTTTCATCGTATATACTTGTAGATAATAATTGTTTTATTCATAAATTGTAATCTATGGATTTGAAAATAAATACATCGTTCTTTGGTTGTCTATAATGGGGAGATGGGATGATGGAGTTTAACAGCAGTTTTTATTTTTCCATTTTTATTTTTCTATTGACCTATGCGGGGATCATGTCCGAAAGGATTCCCCGTTCTCTCTGCGCTCTTCTCGGTGCGGGGCTGGTCGTATACAGCGGATTGGTCACACAGGAGATGGCGCTCCGGCATTTCATCGATTTCAACACCATCGGTCTCCTGGCAGGCATGATGATCTTAATCGGCGTCGTAAAGAAATCAGGCTTCTTTGAGGCGATGGCGCTTTGGTCCGTAAAGATTTCGAAAGGCCGCCCGAAAGAACTCCTGATTATCCTCGGCTTGATTACCGGCTTCTGCGCCTCTTTCATGGATGCCGTCACTGCTGTACTCCTCATCACTCCCATGACGATTTCCCTCTGCCGCCGTATCCATGTCACCCCGATCCCCACTTTGATCGCAGAAATCCTTCTTTCCAATATTGGCGGTTCCGGCACGATGGTCGGCGATCCGCCAAATGTCATGATCGGTTCCGCGACACATCTCGTATTTAATGATTTTGCCATGAATACCGGCCCTATCGCCCTGCTTAACGTAGCGGCATGCATTATTTATCTGGAAATCATTTACGGCAAGGAGCTCCCGAAAACAGAAATGACCGAGGAGGAACTGGGGAAAATCAGTATTTCTTCCGTCATTACGGACTATTCCATTCTCAAGAAATCCGTCACCATTCTGGCTTTGACCATTTTCGGCTTCATCGTCCACAATCTTATCGGTATCGAATCGGCAACGATCGCCCTCACAGGCGGTGTGCTTGCCATCCTTGCCTGCAGCGTGGATCCCCATGAAATATTCCGCGATGTGGACTGGGATTCTCTCTTCTTCTTTATCGGTCTCTTCATCGTCGTAGGCGGCCTCGAAACAACAGGCGTCATCAACGCCCTCGCCCAGGCAGGCATCAGTGCGGTCGGCGGTGACCCGGAAGCCCTTACGTTTACCATTCTCTGGCTTTCCGGCATCGCTTCCGCATTCATCGATAATATCCCTTTCACGGCTACCATGATCCCCCTAATCCACAATATGCAGGATCTTTTAGGTTTGGCCCACGCGGACTATATGTGGTGGGCGCTTTCTATCGGCGCGTGCTACGGCGGCAACGGCACCATCATCGGCGCTTCGCCGAACGTCATCGTCGCGGCTCTTGCGGCAAAAGAAGGGTACAATATTACTTTCGGCCACTTCATGTTGAAATGTTTCCCCATGATGCTCGTAACTCTTCTCACATCCACCATTTATCTTTATGTCAGGTACTTCCTATTCGGCACTCCGTAACCAGCAAAGGCTCCGCTTCACGGCGGGGTCTTTTTTATTTCCCGTACTGCCCGCCGTCTATGCTATAATGGATACAAATAATAACAGGCGGAAAAGAAATGATCCGCACCGCGTCAAGGGGATATTCCCCTCTTTTGGCGCACCCGTTTGCAGAAGGAGGAGTGAATATGGATGAAATTTTCAAAAGAGGCACCTGCCGCCACTTCAAGGAACTGACCCCCGTTGCTAAAGAAGACCTGCTGACCCTTGTAAAAGCAGGTATGCAGGCTCGTGCCTGCGGCAACCAGGAAGCCCGCGAATTCATCATCGTCACAAGAGATGACCTGGTAAAAGCGATTTCCCACAACAGCCTTGTAGCGGGGCCTGCCCGTAAAGCAGGTGCGGCCATCGTCATCGTAGGTAAAAAAGAAGATATCTCTTTTCCTGAAGAATGGTCCTTTGACTGCGCCGCCGCCGCGGAAAACATTCTCATCGAAGCGGAACATCTGGGGCTCGGATCAATCTGGCTCCAGGTATATCCCTATGCTGACCGCAAAGCACATCTTTTAAATATTCTTGATATCCCCGCGGAAATGGAACCGTTCTGTATCATCGCCATCGGTTACGCGGAGCGGAAACCTGTCCGCATGAACCGTTATAATGAACGGATCATTTATAATGACCTCTACGGATCACGCAAGAAATAAAACAACAGCAAAAGACCTCCTGCTCCATTCCGGTTCAGAAGGTTTTGTTGTAAAAATCCCGGCAGGAAATCCTGCCTTTTATTTTGCTCATACCTGTTTATTTCCCCAAGTTTCAGGAAGCAGGAATCCGCCGATCACCGACGCCGCCAGAACAGCGTACTTCACTTCGCGGGGCATAAAGAAATCCGATACCCCATACATGAGGATAAGTACCGCCGCCAGCGCTGACCCGCGGGGATAAACGCGGTACCGCTGGAAAAAGGAAGACCCGAGAATGACGCTGTTGCATACTGTCATAAAGAATTGAACTGCACCAACAGCAGCGAAACGGACCTCCGGTTCAAGCCGGATAAAATATATTCCCGTCATAAGCGCGATGCCCAGAACGGACACAAACAGCACCAGCAGCAGACGGCGGAAGAAAACCTTTCGTCCTATCTGCCGCCGGATATCAAGCGTCCCCCGCTGCCACGTGCAGAGAAGCAAAAGGAGCGCCGCCAATGCATATTCCGCGGCATAAAACAGATCAGCCTGATTGATGGTAAGCATGCTGACCTCCTTTTCTGTATTCCGCAATTTCCACCAGATTTCCATCCGGATCACGCAGATACAGGCTCCTCATTTTCCCCAGGGCGCCATGCCTTTCCACGATATCCGTCACCAGCGGCGCCTTTTCTTCTTTCAGCTCATCCAGAAGCCTCTCCAATGGTTCCTCCGTCACGAAACAGATATCCAGACTCCCCGGCACAGGCCTTTCCGCCGCCGGCTGGAATTCTCCGGGACAGGTATGGATATTGATTTTTGATGTGCCGAACCGAAGAGCAAACCGGCCGTCTTTTTCTTCCACTTCCATATGAAGCAGATCCCGATAAAAGGAAACACACCGGGATAAATCGCCTGTCACCAGCACCAGATGGTCCAGCTTTGAAATACGCATGATCCATCACCTTTACAAATTCTTTTTTCAAAAAGCAGAAGATAGGCCCATCCTTTTCTCCCGGACCTCTTTTAATTCTTCCAGCAGATCAGGAGGCGTATCGCTTTTCCACACCCAGCCGGGCACGGCTTCCGCAGCTCTGTCTTTTGCCGCTTTCAGGTCATAGTAGACCTGCCATTTCGCTTCTTTCAATCCCTCTCCCGTCTGGCGGAGCAGGTATGCCGGATGGAAAGTCGGCATGACGGGGATGCCCTTGTAATCAATCCAATGGCCGCGGGAACGGATAATACCCGCATCATGCCCCAGAAAGAAACGGAGCGCCACTTTCCCGAGAGCGACGATAACTTTCGGCTGCAGGAGGCGTATTTCTTCCGCCAGCCACCGTCTGCCGCATTCATTTCCCTCTGCAATAGTAGGCGTGCGGTTTCCCCTGGGGCGGCATTTTACGATATTTGTGACATATACATGGTCACGCGTAATCCCTACCGACAAAAGAGCTTTATCCAGCAGCTGTCCTGACGGCCCGACCAACGGCCCGCCGTACTCATCTTCCACACCGCCGGGGCCTTCTCCAACGATCATCAAAGGCGCGTCAACCGGACCGGTAGACAGCACGGGACCGCGGCCGCCCTCATCGCAAAGAGGGCAGAGCCGGCACCGATGGATGGCGTTTTCCAACATTCCGTAATTCTCGAAATGATAAGACGAACTGAATATTTCCGCCCGTTTCCGTGCTCTGTATTCGTCTTCGTCTTCATTCCCCCAAAGATCCATTGCCCCCTCCTTTCCCGGCTATGCCGGCACCTTATTCCACATCCGGCGGCGCTTCCTGATTCGTCGCCTCATAGAAAAGTGTATACTGCCCGGCAAAAAACATTTTGATAATTCCCACAGGACCGTTTCTGTTTTTAGCCAAAATGAGTTCCGTTTCATTCTGCCGGGGATCTCCTTCTTCAATTTCCTTGTTATAGTAAGCCTCGCGATAGAGAAAGCAGACCAGATCCGCATCCTGTTCGATAGAGCCGGATTCGCGCAGATCGGAGAGCAAGGGACGGTGGTTCGGTCTTGCGTCAGGTCCACGGGAAAGCTGGGACAAGGCGATAACAGGCACCTCCAGTTCTCTTGCCAGGCTCTTTAAGGAGCGGGAGATCTCTGAAATTTCCTGCTGGCGGCTGTCATTATTCCTTACATTCCGGCTCGTCATGAGCTGGAGATAGTCAATCATGACCGCATCCAAGCCATGTTCCGCTTTCAGGCGCCGGCATCTGGCGCGGATCTGCGCCACTGTCACGGCCGGAGTATCATCTATGTACAACGGCGCTTCCATAAATACGCTCACTGCAGAAGAAAGATTTTTCCATTCCTGCTCCGTATTGATGCGGCCCGTCTTGAGCCGCTGGCCCTCAATCAGCGCGGTGGAACTCAAAAGACGCTGGACCAGTTCATCACGCCCCATTTCAAGAGAGAAAAACGCCACTGTTTTTCGGGCGGAAGAAAGGCTCATATTCTTTGCCATATTAAGAACGATCGCCGTCTTCCCCATGGACGGGCGTGCCGCCACGATAATCAGATTTCCCTTTTGGAACCCGTTTGTAAACGCGTCCAATTTGGCAAATCCCGTCGCCAGTCCCGTGATCAGCTCATGGTTCTGGTACTTTCTTGTAATATCTTCCAATGTATGCTGAACCGCTTCTCCCACAGGAGTAAAGCCCTTCACATTTTGCTCCCTGGCAACCTGGAGAATAGCGCGTTCCGCATCATCTACAATTTCTTCCACCGTATTTTCTTCGGTATACGCAGCTTCCGCAATATCCCCTGCCGTATCGATCAGACGGCGGAGTTTCGCTTTCCCCGACACGATATCCACATGGCGTTCAATCCCCTTCGTGGTGATTACGTGCTCCGGCAGCTCATTGACATACATAATGCCGCCCACATCATCAAGGCGTCCCATGCGGCGCAGCTCTTCCGTGACCGTCAGGATATCTGCGCTTTTCCCTGCACGGGACAAATTCAGAATCGCCTGATAAATGATCGCATCCTGCTCACGGTAGAAATCCTCGGGATGCAGCATGTTTTCCGCCACTTCAATGGCATCTTTGTCCAGAAGCATCGCGCCGAGAACTGCCATTTCCGCTTCTATATTCTGTGGAGGCATCCGTCCCAATATGAGCGTTTCGGTATCATTTTTCTGTTTGCCCCGGTTTTTGCCTCCGCGTTCTGTTGCAGCCATAATCTTCTCCTGTTATTTCACAAGTATTTTATCCAATACATCTTCAATCGTCCGTACTGCCGCCACTTCCATGCCGAAATGGGTTTCCCCGATATCTTCCTTATTTTCCGCCGGAATAATAAGTCCTTTCATCCCCGCCTGATGAGCGCCAAACGCCTTTTCATAAACGCCGCCTACCGGTTTGATTTCTCCGGACAAAGAAATTTCCCCCGTTACAGCCCAATCCTGGCGAAGCGGTTTTTGTTCCACCGCGGAAATAATGGCTGCCGTGACAGCGCACCCTGCCGAAGGACCGTCAACATTCCCTCCGCCGATCACATTCACATGGAGATCGTAATCGCCCAGATTTTTATCGGTAAGCCTGCGTACCACCGATGCCGCCGTTGCCACGGAATCTTTTGCCATAGATCCTGCTGTATTATTAAAATGGAGCGTCCCCTTCCCCGCTTCTTTGGCAGGATATGCCGCCGCTTCGATCTCAATAGTGCTTCCTGAAAATCCCGAAACGCCCAGTCCGAAAACATGCCCCACTTCCGGCACGTCCGATGCCATTTTATGATGCGATACGGTAAGGCGGCTTCCCCTTGCCGTGCGGCGCATGATTTCTCGGGAAATAAAATTTTTCCCCGCCCCGCCCGCTTCATATACTGCCAGACTGTACGCATCGGCAAGAAGATTTACCGCTTTTCTGCCTTCCATGGTGTATTCACTGATCATTTCCGCCACACCGTCTTCCAAAGACACTTTCAATTTCTCCGCCGCATTTTTTACGATGGTTTCTACATCTTCCGGCCGAAGCGGTTCAAAGAATACTTCCGCGCACCGCGAACGGATAGCGGGATTGATTTCCTGCGGCTCCCGTGTAGTCGCACCAATGAGAATGAAATCAGCAGGTGCGCCGTCGCGGAATAATTTTTTGATATACGCCGGCACATAGGGATTTTCTTCATCATAGTATGCCGATTCGAAAGGCACCCTTTTATCTTCCAGCACCTTAAGAAGCTTATTCAGAAGGATAGGATCCAATTCCCCTATTTCATCAATAAACAGAATGCCCCCGTGGGCATCCGTCACAAGCCCCGGCTTCGGTTCGGGAATACCGTCATCTGCCAATTCCCTCTGCGCGCCTTGGTAAATAGGATCATGGACGGAACCGATAAGAGGATTCGTAATATCACGGCTGTCCCAGCGGAGCGTCGTACCGTCGCATTCCACAAAAGGCGCATTCTCTCCGAATGCTGACCAGGCCGTTTTCTTTGCTTCCTCAAGGACAAGACGGGCGGCCGTCGTCTTCCCCACACCGGGCGGTCCGTAAAGAATTAAATGCTGGGGATAGGGAGAAGCGATTTTGGATGCCAATGCTTTCACTGCGTCATTTTGCCCGACAATTTCCGACAGGGTGCCCGGCTTTACCACATTCATGACCGTTTTCGTCAAACTGATTTTATCCAAAGCTTCCAGCTTTTCCATTTTATGCCGGCTCTGTGCTGTTTCCACATCGTCTTCGTCTTCTTCCAAAAGTTCGCGCTTCACTTCATCCACATATTCTTTATGCTTTTCTTCCAGGCGTTCAGAAATCTTCTTCTCCAGACGCTCCTCCACCGCCCGGCGTGCCAGGAGTTCCGCCAAACGATCTTCCAGCCGGTCAAGAATAGCAGGAATTTCTCCCTCCTGCGGTTCTTCGGTATACTCCCTGCTCTCAAAAACCAGCCGCTCAATCCCCAAAAGGCGTTTCTTCAGATTTTCATGATGAATATATTTCAATGCGCCGTAACGGCTTGCGCGGACAATCAGCTCCTCCGGGCCGACAGCGCCGGCATAGATTTCATAAATCACATCCAGACGCCTTTTCAGTTCCGGTTTATCCGCTGCGCCGCCGCTGATAATGCGTTTCTTCAAACGATCCATTAAATCCTTTATATCTTCCATCTAAGATCCTTATTCACAACCATTCCATTGAAAAGATAATGACATATTTATATTTTACAACATAGAACGGCAAATGATAAGGACAACGGAAAATGTCTTGCTGTCTCCCACCATTCAGAATAAGTGCAAAAATACTTTGCAGAAATAACAGGAAACGGCCATATGACAAAGAACAGGCAATTCCGCTTTTATCAGCAAACAAAAAACTGCCAGCTTACGGACGACAGAATCCTGCTGACAGAAAAAACTTTTACTCTAATCTTTCGCGTCATCACTATAGCAGATCCTTTACTCACGTCCCGGATGACGCCTTGTCGTCTGCTGTCATCTGAACGGAGTCGAGAATGCTTTGAAGGAAAGGAGGGAAGCGGGTACTGCTACGGCCCGATTGAATTTTACATGCAAAAATATATTTCCCCATGCCGCGCTGTCCGCATTCATCTCTTTCCTGTACGCAGTGGCGGAAATCCACAATTTCCATTATACTTTTCATAAGAAGTATTTTGTTTTTGTTTTTGCTCAAGACGAAGGAGAGTACAACATGCAATCATTAAAGAAAAAACTTTTGTCGGGATTTGCCGCTTTTTTAGTCGGCCTTGCCCTGACGGGCGGCACCGCCTTGGCACATACGATGCCTTTTTCTGAGACTACGCTTATCCTGGAGAAAGGACACGGATTGCACGCGGAAATCCGCCCCGGCGATCCTTTGTCCAAAGTGCGGGATATCCTGGGAGATGTTTATCAGGAAAACGTTATGGATTTCGGACCGTTTCGCCGCGTCATATGGAACTACTACGGCTCAGAATTTTCTGCCGTTACACTCACATCAAATACATCCCCTTCTGAAAAGCTGCCCCTCCACGGATATACACTGGCAGGAATATCCTTTCATACCCCCTCCGGCTTTGTAATAAGCATGTATTATGACAAAATCAAAGATAAGTATGGAGAAGCGACATCACAGATGATAACCGAAGACGGACTCACATCCTATATCTATTCCTTCAGCGATAGACCCGCGGCACTGGTTTTCGAGGTAGATCAGGAGAACCGCGTACGGAGGATACACTGCCGGCAGGAAATATAAAAACGGATTGGCACTGGTGCAGAAAAAAATTCAGCACGGCTGTTTCCGTATATATTGCAAAATAAAAGGATTTGGCTCAATCATGTACCGGGTCAAATCCTTTTAAGTATACAAATAATTTCTCCCTTTTTATGTTGCGTTCCGGTCATTCCGGAAACCCGGTTTCCGACGCAGAAGTAAGTGAACCATTTTTCTATTCTTACCATTAGTGTTCTTCTAAATACCGGTTCATATTAAATGCTTTATGAAGCGAAAAGAGGACTCGGCTGACAGCTTATATTTTCCTCATCACGGCAGCAGACCTTTCGCTGGCATTCAGACTGACGTCTTCTGCCTTTTATCTATCTTTTCCTTATCGACCGGACACGCTTCAACACCCCCGCAACGAACCAGGCCGTAGCCGCCGTGAACGCCATGCCCGGCAGAGCCGCCGCCACCATGGCATAAAATCCTTTTCCCAGAAGAAGTGTCATTGCTCCCCTTGCCGCGGTTGTCCCTATCGGTCCGGAAATGATATAAAACAATCGGGACGAACCGAGCAGGAGCCATACCGCGCCTACAGCCAGCCGGAATGACATGGAGATCGTCACATTCAAAATCGTGTGCGTTCCCAGCGCCAGACTCAATAGAGACGCCAACACCCCTGCAATGATGTATTTCTTAAAACCGAAGACGCCGCAAATGGCAACGGCGATAGGCGCCGATAATTGAAACTCCGTCCCCGGTACTAATCCGGGGATCTTAAAAGAACCGCTCACCCCGATAAGCGCCGCCAAAAGCGCTGTTTCGCAAACATCGACAATGACTTCCCTGCTGCCTGCCGCTTCCGGCTTGTACGCTCCTGTTTCCAATTCTCCGTTCATTTTGACCTCCAATGTCTGATTAAAATAGCTGCTGCTTTTTTCATTTCTTCTTTTGTATGCATCGCCGTTACTGTCAATCGGATGCGGCTTGTTCCCACGGGTACGGATGGTGGACAGCAGGATTCCTTCTTTCCTGCACGCTTCCGCCGTTGCGAGCGCCTCTTTTTCATCTCCCACCGCCACCGGAATGATGGGCGTATCCCCTGCAGCAATGCCCACTCCCGTTTCTGTCAGGAGATTTCGCATATAAGCCGTGTTCTCACGAAGACGGCCCAGATATTTCTCCGGGTCCGCTTTTAACAAGCGAAGAGCCGCTAAGGCCGCCGCTCCCGTGACCGCGGAAATGGCTGTGGAGAAAATAAAAGGCCGCGATGTATTCCGCAGATAGTCGCAAATTTCCCGGCTTGCCGCGATGTATCCCCCTTCCGCACCGAAAGCTTTCGACAAGGTCCCCACCTGCACGTCGATCCCTGCCATACGGAAGTACTCCGCCGTTCCTCGGCCGGTTCTGCCAATGACACCCGATGCATGGGCGTCATCCACGATGAGACAGGCCCTGTAGTCCTTCTTCAGTGCCGCCAGAGCGGGCAGCGGACAAATATCCCCATCCATGCTGAATACGCCGTCCGTCACAATGAAGCGCTGCCCTTCGCAGGGAACGGTCTGCAGCAGTCTTTCCAGATCCGCCATATCGCTGTGCCTGTAAACTGCCGTTTCGGCTTTTGATATACGGCATCCGTCGACAATACTCGCATGATTCAGTTCATCACTGAAAATGACATCTCCCTTTCCGGCAAGCGCATACAGCACTCCCAGATTCGCCATGTATCCTGTATTGAAGATGACTGCGTCTTCGGTATGTTTGAAATCGGCTATTTCCTTTTCCAAATTGGATAACTCAAAAGCTGCCCCCGAGGTAAGACGCGCCCCGCCGCTTCCCGTACCGAAACGAACCGCTTTCGCTGCCGCTTCCTGTACTTCCTTCGCATGGGTCATGCCCAGGTAATCATTGGAATTGAAAACGATATACCGCTTTCCTTCACGATCTGTACCGAGAGACGCCGTTTCCATGCGCAGATCCTGCACCTGCCTGAGCCGCCCTTCCTGCCGCAGCGCGGAAAGAGCGGAGAAAATATTTTCCGGCTTCATTTGACCCTCACCAGCACTGTCTGATGCTGCATATACTCCACATACCTGTCCATATCCGTACCGTGCTTTACAAAAAATACGCGGCCGCCGATAGGATCCCCTTTCTCTTTCATCACCGTAATCCGTCCGTAGCCAAACTTCGGCGAACCCACATAGCCTGTCACATAAAAGGGATCATCCGACCAGCAAAGTTCCGCCACCGTCCCCGGCGCCGCCGCCACTTTCGATGCCAGAATGAGCGCTTCTCTCGGATGTTCTCCGCCCAAGCCCTTCGCCCCCATCTGTGCTTCGTATGCGCACGTATCTTCGCAATCCATACAGCTGCACCGCACGCCGCGCATACCAAGTCCGTCCAGGCGCTCTCCTGTTTCCGCATCAACGACTGCCGCGCCGCGCATACTGTCTGTCAGCGATTCCAAAAGGGCAAATCCTTTTCCTATAGCAGTTTCGCTGACTCCGGAACGGAGCAGTTCTTTTTTCGCCGCCGCCCGTCCTTCCTCCTTTGTTGCCGTGTCAATCTGGTACAAAGGCAAAAGCGGGCAGCAGGTGATTCCCTCATGCCTGACCGCTTCCACCTTGAACTGGATAAAATCCGCCGCGCCGCGGTCATGTTCCCAGGCACGGTGCAACATGGAAATCATCTCCTGTTCCACGCTGTTCTTTGTTACAATCCTCTCCGCTCCGGAAATATGCTGTCCGCCCACGCCGTGGGCACCGCCAAGACTGGAACGCATTTTCACGCTGTACAATACCTTTTCTTCTCCCATAATACTCCCCCTTTATTTTCCGCCCGTTTCCGGACAGCCAACATCTTTTCTAAGTGTAGTAGCCGTTTTTATTTTTGTCAATCATAATTTTTAATAAAGTTTACAATAGGAGCAAGAAATTTTTTCAAAATAAAAAT
>ERZ772971.994-NODE-994-length-16934-cov-4.500681_pt1 | contig 16934 bp, 14 predicted proteins | sample MGYA00511943_ERZ772971 | MGnify/ENA primary metagenome ERZ772971 (study PRJEB29015, sample SAMEA2737929) | human oral metagenome | biome: human oral; feature: human-associated habitat; material: dental | place: China | collected 2144 ... | reverse complement strand
GCCCAGTAACCACGCCGCTTGACGAGCCCAGTAACCACGCCGCTTGACGAGCCCAGTAACCACGCCGCTTGACGAGCCCAGTAACGACACCGCTTGGCGAAGCCAGTAACCACGCCGCTTGACGGACCCAGTAACCACGCCGCTTGGCAGGCCCAATAACCACGCCGCTTGGCGAGCCCAGTAACGACGCCGCTTGGCCGACCCAGTAACGACGCCGCTTGACGGGCCCTGTAACGACGCCACTTGGCGAGCCCAGTAACCACGCCGCTTGACGAACCCAGTAACCACGCCGCTTGGCAAACCCAGTAACCACGCCGCTTGACGGGCTCAGTAACGACGCCGCTTGACGGGCCCTGTAACGACACCGCTTGCCGAACCCAGTAACCACGCCGCTTGACGAACCCAGTAACCACGCCGCTTGACGAGCCCAGTAACGACGCCGCTTGACAAGCCCATATTTGCCCCCGTCAAGCGGGACAAACACAGGTTCTGCCTTGCGCAACCCCGGTCAACGCGGCATTATCCCCGTCCCGTCTCAACCACAGGAATCTTCATGAACAAACAACCTTCCCTTATCGGCGGTGCCTGCATCATCGCCGGGGTCTGCGTCGGTGCAGGGATGCTCGCCCTGCCGCTTGCCGGAGCCGGTGCCTGGTCGTTGTGGGCTACCGCCGCTATCGTTCTCACCATGCTGATGATGACGCTCTCTGGCTGGCTACTGCTTGAAGCCTACAAGCACTACGACCTGCGCGCGTCGTTTAATACCGTCACCCGCGATGTGCTTGGCCCGCAGATCAACATCATCAACAACCTCGCCGTATATTTTGTCGGCGGCATTCTCCTTTATGCCTACATCACCACCATGGGCGGTACGCTGCAACAATTGACGGGCAATGCGCTGAACAGCAAATTCGCCTCCATCCTTGCCTGCCTTGTCGGTGGTGCCTTCGTTTGGCACTCGACCCGCGCCGTGGACCGCATTTCGGTACTGCTGATCGTCTTCATGGTCGCAACCTTCCTGTTCAGCATTTATGGCCTTATCAGCGGCGTGCATCTGGATACCCTGTTCAACCGCCTGCCCCACCCTGCCGACAGCGACGGTGGTTATGCCCGCTACATCCTCGCCTTCCTGCCCGTCTGTCTGACCTCGTTTGGCTACCACCATTCCGTCACCTCGATGCGCGCCTATTACGGCGAAGAGAAAAAGGCGGCGCGCGCCATTCTTTACGGCACACTGCTGGCGATGGGCATTTACCTGCTGTGGACACTGTCCATCTTCGGCAACCTGCCGCGCAGCGAACTCGCCCCCATCGCAGCCGCCGATGACAGCGTCAATGTCCTTACCGCCAAACTTGGCGCCATCCTGCATAGCAGCCAACTGGGCAATATCATCAGTGCCTTCGCCCTCGGTGCCGTCGTTTCCTCCTTCATCGGTGTCGGCCTCGGCGTCTTCGATTACCTCGCCGACACTTTCCACTTCGCGGACAACCGCCTTGGACGCAGCCAGACCTGGCTTGCTACCTTCCTGCCGCCGCTCGTCTGCTCGCTGCTCTGGCCGATGGGCTTCACGATGGCGATAGGCTACGCCGGCGCAGTCGCCACCATCTGGACCTGCATGGTACCCGCCGCGCTGGTGTGGAAAACACGCGCGCGCCACGGCACCACCGGCTACACCGTGCCGGGCGGGGCAGCCCTGCTCGCCGCCGTTTTCCTTTACGGCGTCCTCGTCGCCCTCTTCCACTTCCTCAACATGCTGCACAAACTGCCCGTCTATCAGGGCTAAAAAACAGGGGCAATATCCCCCTATTCGTAAGCAGAAAACGGCGGTAAAACCGCCGTTTATGCTAAAATGCGCGCCTTTGTACAGCCCACGGGAACGACCATGACCGAAAAAAAATACGACTCCTCCAACATCCGCGTTTTGAAAGGCCTCGAAGCCGTCCGCACCCGCCCGGGCATGTACATCGGCAACACCGACGACGGCAGCGGCCTGCACCATATGGTCTTTGAAGTCGTCGATAACGCCATCGACGAAGCCCTCGCCGGCTATTGCAGCGAAATCAACGTCATCATCCACCAGGACGAATCCATCACCGTGCGCGACAACGGGCGCGGCATCCCGGTGGACATCCATCCTGAAGAAGGCCGTAGCGCCGCCGAAGTCATCATGACCGTGCTGCACGCAGGCGGCAAATTCGACAACAACAGCTACAAAGTCTCCGGTGGCCTACACGGCGTCGGCGTCTCCGTGGTCAACGCCCTCTCCGAACGCCTGACCATGACCATCCGCCGCGACGGCCATATCCACCAGCAGCACTACCACCACGGCGAACCCGACGCGCCGCTTGCCGTCATCGGCGATACGGCAGAGAGCGGCACCGAAATCAACTTCCTCGCGGCAAGCGATACCTTTGGCAACGTCGTTTACGACTACGACACCCTTGCCAAACGCCTGCAAGAACTCTCCTTCCTGAACGCGGGCGTGCGCATCACCCTGAGCGACGAACGCACCAACAAAACCCAGACCTACGAATACGAAGGCGGTGTGCGCGCCTTCACCGAATACCTCAACCGCAACAAAACCCCCATCCATCCCACCATCTTCTATTGCAGCGCCGATAAAGACGGCGTGTACGTCGAAATCTCCCTGCAATGGAACGACAGCTACCAGGAAAACGTCTACTGCTTCACCAACAACATCCCGCAGCGCGACGGCGGCACCCACCTGGCCGGTTTCCGCGCGGCGATGACCCGCACCCTGAACGCCTACATGGAAGAAGAAGGCCTCCTGAAAAAAGCGAAAATCTCGACCAGCGGCGACGACGCGCGCGAAGGACTGACCGCCATCGTCTCCGTGAAAGTACACGACCCCAAATTCAGCTCGCAAACCAAAGACAAACTCGTCTCCAGCGAAGTCAAAAGCGCCGTGGAAAGCGTCCTCGGCGAAAAACTCAAAGAATACCTGCTGGAAAACCCGCAAGAAGCCAAAACCATCGCCGGCAAAATCGTTGACGCCGCCCGCGCCCGCGAAGCTGCGCGCAAAGCCCGCGAAATGACGCGGCGCAAAGACGTGCTCGACATCGCAGGCCTGCCCGGCAAACTCGCCGATTGCCAAGAAAAAGATCCTGCCCTCTCCGAAATCTTCATCGTGGAAGGTGACTCCGCAGGCGGTTCGGCCAAACAGGGGCGCAACCGCAAATTCCAGGCCATCCTGCCGCTCAAAGGCAAAATCCTCAACGTCGAAAAAGCCCGCTTCGACAAAATGCTCGGCTCGGCGGAAATCGGCACCCTGATCACCGCGCTCGGCACCGGCATCGGCAAAGACGACTTCGATGCCGCCAAACTGCGCTACCACCGCATCATCATCATGACCGATGCCGACGTGGACGGCGCACACATCCGCACCCTGCTCCTCACCTTCTTCTACCGGCAAATGCCCGAACTCGTCGAACGCGGCCACATCTACATCGCCCAGCCGCCGCTCTACCGCGCCAGCAAAGGCCGCAACAAACAATACCTCAAAGACGACCACGAACTGAACGAACTGCTGCTCACCCAGGCGCTGGATGACGCCAGCCTGCACCTCTCCGCCGACGCCCCCGCCATCAGCAAAAGCGCCTTTGAAGCACTCGCGCGCGAACACGCCGTGATCGACGGCCTGATCAAGCGCCTCTCGCACCGCTACGACAACCGCGTCCTGCGCGCCCTCGTCGAAGCGCCCGAACTCAGCCGCGCCACCTTCGCCGACGCAGACGCCATGCAGACATGGCTTGCCGCCTACCGCCAGCAACTCGCCCGCTTCGCTGAGGCCGGCGTTACCCTCACCGCCGACTACCTGCCGGGCGACAACCCGCGCATCGACATCCGCATCGAACAACACGCCAACCAGCACCACAACTACATTGACCCGCACTTTGCCGACAGCAACGAATACCGCCGCATCAACACCTTCGGGCAAAAAGTGCGCGGCATGCTCGGCGAAGGCGCCTACTTCACCAACAGCAAAGAACGCATCGAAGTCGAACACTTCCACCAGGTCATCACCGCCCTGCTCGCCGAAGGCAAACGCGCCTACGAAATCCAGCGCTACAAAGGCCTCGGTGAAATGAACCCCGACCAACTGTGGGAAACCACGCTCGACCCCGCCGTGCGCCGCATGCTGCAAGTCCAGCTCAAAGACGCGCGTCTCGCGGATGAAATCTTCACTACCCTGATGGGCGAAGAAGTCGAACCACGCCGCGCCTTCATTGAAGACAACGCCAACAGCGCCAACATCGACATCTGAGCCAAACCGCGCGCGTACCACAAAAAAAACGTAGGGTGGGCTTTAGCCCACCGTTACCAAGCGCGACGAAGACGGCGCATAAACCGCGCCATTACCCCGCTTGACGCATCCACCTTCCACTAAGGCATCCCTTTGAACCTCTCCCGCCGCATCGAAGCCATCCTCTTCACCCGTGACGAAGCCGTCAGCGCCGCCCAACTCGCGCAGGCGCTCGCCACCACGGAAGACGCCGTCCGCACTGCCTTGGACGACCTCGCCGCGCGTTACGAAACCTCGGCGATGACCCTCGTCCAGGTCAAAGACGGCTGGCGCCTGCAACTGCGCAGCGACTATTTCGAGGCCGTCGCTGCCTTCGCCGAAGCCCAGCCAGTGCGCTATTCTCGCGCCTTCTGGGAAACCCTCGCCTACATCGCCTACCACCAGCCCGTCACCCGCGCCGAAATCGACGCCGTGCGCGGCGTAACCACCAGCAGCGGCATCTACCGCCAACTCTTCGACCTCGAATGGATTGAAGTCATCGGCACCAAAGAAGTGCCTGGCCGCCCCGAACTGCTTGCAACCACCACCCAATTCCTGAACGACTTTTCCGTGGCCAGCCTCGACGCGCTGCCCGCCCTACCCGAAGAAGACGGAGATCCCGCATGAAAGAACCCAAAGAACGCATCCAAAAATGGCTGGCCGCGCGTGGCCATGGCTCGCGCCGCGAAATCGAAGACTGGATCCGCACAGGCCGCCTCAAAGTAAACGGCAAACCCGCCGAAATCGGCCAGCCCGTCAGCGGACACGAACGCTTCAGCCTGGACGGCCGCCCGCTGCACGTCTCGCCGGAACAAAAAACCCCGCGCAAAATCCTGATGTACCACAAACCGCCGGGCGAAATCTGCACCCGCCACGACCCCGAAGGCCGCCCCAGCGTCTTCGACCGCCTGCCGAAAATACGCCAGGGCCGCTGGGTCAGCGTTGGCCGCCTCGACCTCAACACCGCCGGCCTGCTGCTCTTCACCAACGATGGCGCCCTCGCCCACCGCCTGATGCACCCCAGCGCCGAAATCCCGCGCGAATACTGGGTGCGCGTTGCCGGCGACGTCAACGAGAGCACCCTGGAAGCCCTGCGCCACGGCATCGAACTCGATGACGGCTTCGCCCGCTTCGACGACATCATGCCGCTGCAAGCCCTGCACGAAGACGACAGCCAGTACAACCGCTACTTCAGCGTCACCCTCAAAGAAGGACGCAACCGCGAAGTGCGCCGCCTGTGGGAAGCCGTCGGCTGCCAGGTCAGCCGCCTGAAACGCATCCGCTTCGGCAACGTGACCCTGCCGAAAGAGCTCGCACAAGGCCGCTACCGCCTGCTCACCCCCGGCGAAACAAACGCCCTGCTCGAACCGATCCGCCCCAAAAAAGGCCCTGCCCGCACCCCAGGCCCACGCTGAAAACGCGTGATTATCCCGCTTGGTGGTTCAGTGTCTATGCCGCTTGATGGGCGACCCTAAACCAGGCAACCATCCCGCCGACAATCCCCATATAACCGGAGAACCTCGTGCAACACGCCCAAGGCTTCATTCTGCTCAAAGAAAAACGCTATGACCCTGCCCGCATTCTTGCTGCCCTGCAACGCGACTGGGGCATCGTGCCCGATAGCGGAGACACACCGACCATCGCGGAAGATTCGCTGATGTTTAACGTCAACGGCTTGCTCTGCTCGGTAGCACTGATGCCCGCGCCCGTTCTCGGCGGTGAAGCTGAACGGGTCGCACTGAATGCCGCCTTCCACTATTTCCGCTGGGATGCTGTCGGGGCTGCACGCCAGCATCAGGCGCATCTGCTGGTCGTGGTCATGCCGTTCGGCAATGACGCTGCAACTCCCATCACCGTGATGAGCCTGTACAGCAAACTCGTCTGCGCCTGTCTTGCCGATGACAACGCCCTCGGCATCTACACCTCCGGCACCGTCTTCGCACCGGACTTCTATCAAGATATGTGCAATGCCCTGCGTCACGGCGAACTGCCCATCATGGCGTGGATTTTCATCGGCGTGTACTATCTGCTCGACGAAGACGGCAGTAACGCCTACACCATCGGCCTGGAACAATTCGGCAAAATGGAGCTGGAAATCCTCGCCAGCCGCCACGACGTGAGCGAGTTGCACGTCTTTTTGTGCAGCATCTGCGACTACCTCATCGCCAATGACGTAACCCTACGCGACGGCGAAACCATCGGTTTCAGCGAAGACGAAAAACTGGCGATTACCCGCTCACCACGCGTCGCCGGCGTTGCCGCAGAAACGCTGAAAATCGCCTATTGAGCCCCGCGCCTTCGCGGTTTACCAGAGGGCCTCTGCTGTCCGTTTTCCCAGAGCGGTGCGGCGTACCGCCGGTTACGGCGGACGGATGCCGATTAAAAACAACAGTGGTTCTGCGGTTGACCCGCCTGCCCATGCCCCATAGTCATTCCCCACCTGCCACAGCCGCCATGACCGCCAACCTCAGCCGCTACCGCGCCGCGCTGCGCCCCCACCACAACGCCTTCAACCAGACGGACGGCCACAGCACCAATCGCTATCAATACAACCGTCTTGCTGCTGCCGAAGGCGAAGGCTATGTTGATTACGCCGACTTCGGCCGCCTGAGCCTCGCGCGCGGCGACTACATCCTGCGCCGTCCGCGCAGTATTACCACGCCGTCCGGCCGGCAACATTACGGCATCACCATCCCCCTGCGCGGCGATTACCGCCTCGACATCCCCGTCCTCAATCGGGAACACGCCATCCGCGCCCCATTGCTGGGTCTGCGTAAAGGACGATTGGACGACATCACCATCCACCTGCCTGCCAACAGCCGTATCAGCCTGATTGCACTCGAATTCGGCCCCGAACTTACCGCCGGCTGTCACGGTCATATCGCCGCTTTCTACCGCAGTCCGCAACAGGCAGCCGTCCATATTGACCGCTTGCCCGCCCCGCTGCACCATCACGCTGCCCGCCTGCTTGCCCTGCCGCCTGTTGCCGACCCCGTCGCCCTCATTCGCCTCGAAAGCGCAGCGTTGGCATTACTTGCCGCCCTGCTGGACGCGCCGCCGCCCAATCCCACCATTGCTGCCGCCCTCGCCATCTTGCACGATGAATACCGCGAGCCGCCGACCATCCGCCAACTCGCCCGCCGCGTCGGCAGCAACGAATGTACCCTCAAGCGTACTTTCAAGGCCCACACCGGCAGCACCATCGCCGCTTACATCCGCGCCTACCGCCTGCATATCGCCCTCGACCTGCTTGCCGACGGTGCCGATGCGGACAGCGTCAGCGCCCAAATCGGCTACGAAAGTCCTGCTTACTTCCGCCGCCTCTTTGCCAGCCACTACGGTTACAAACCCTGAATAAACAGACACATTCCCGCGCACTCGCAAAACATTCCCGCCCGTTGCCGACAATGCGAAACCATCCCAATACAATCGCGGCAACCCTTAACACCGGAATTTCCATGCGCATCTTCCCTATCCTCGGCGTCCTTGCCGCTCCTGCCTGTGTCGCCCAAACCGATCTTGCCCCCATCACCGTGTACAGCAACCACGGCAGCGACAGCTACACCGCCGCAAGCAGCGATGCGGCAACCGGCTATGACCTGCCGTTACGCCATATCCCGCAAAGCATCAGCACCATCACCGCCCGCCGGATAGCCGACCAGGGAACCACAAGTCTTACAGACACGCTCAACCAAAGTCCCGACATCAGCCTGCAACGCTGGGGTTCTGCCAACAGCGGCTTCAATTTCCTCACTGCACGCGGCTACACCATCAACCAGCTGCAACTCGACGGCAACACCATCCTCAACGGCGGCGGCCCGCTCGGCAACCGGGGCCCCGAACTTAACCACATGGACAGCGCCCTTTACGACAGTATCGACATCGTGCGCGGTTCGCCCACCCTGACAAGCGCCATCGGTGACCCCGGTGCCACCGTTCAACTCAACCGCAAGCGCCCCACCGCTGATCGCCGGGGCAGCATCGAAGCAGCCGGCGGCAGCTGGCATCACACCCGGCTCGTCGCCGACAACAGCGGCCCGCTCACCTCAAGCGGCAACCTGCGCGGCCGGGCCATTGTCATCCATGACCAGGGTGGCGAATGGCAAGAACGCGCCCGCGCCAAACGCCAGACCCTCTATGCCGCCCTTGATTATGATCCCGGCCCGCAAACCACCCTCAGCCTTGACGTCCAGCTTGACCATGCCGCCACCCACGGCAGCAGCATGTACAGCTTCGACAACTACTATGGCGATCCCGTCAACGGTTACCATCCTTTCCGGCGCGGTGTGCGTGCCAACGCAGCACCCAACTGGGCGAACAGCCGCTACAACGGCGGGCAAATCCACAGCCGCCTCGAACACCGCTTCACCAATGACTGGCGTCTGCGGGCCGACTATACCTACCATAAACACCACTACGACCAGCACTACGGCGTCGTCGGGACCTACGGCATCGCTGCGGACGGCAGCACCGCCCTCGTTGCCGGGCGCTGGAAATACCGCCCCGGCCAGCACGCACTGGATCTGCGTGCCGACGGTACCTATACCATCGGCCGGGCACATGACCTGGTCTTCGGCTTCAGTCACAACCGCTACGACGACAGCCATATCCCCGACAGCTACCGCGCCCTGGTGCCCACCAACGCCTTTACCTTCGACGGCGACATTGCCCAACCGCCGCTTGCCTATCTTGACGGCCGCGACAACAAACGCCTTTCCAGCCTCTATGCCGCGACCACCGTCCACCTCAGCGACAGCGTCCGCCTCACCGCCGGAGCGCGTTACAACCGCTGGCAGACCAAACAGCGCACCGCCTACATTGACAGCGACTACCGCAAACAACACCTCAATCCCTACCTTGGCGCCACCTACGACCTTAACGACCATCTCAGCCTCTACACCGCATACAGCAGCATCTACAAACCCCAGGACAATGCCCGTGCCGACGGCAGCATTCTTGCGCCCGAAAGCGGCAACACCCTCGAAGCCGGCATCAAGGGCAGCTGGCAGGACGACCGCCTGCAAGCAAACGCCGTCGCCTACACCATGCGCAAAAAACACGTCGCCACCATCGCCGGCCTGCGCCCCGACAGCACGCCTTACTACAACGATAACGACAGCCACAAAGCACGCGGCCTCGAACTTGCCCTGAGCGGCGAAATCCGCCCCGGCTGGCGTATCAGCACCGCTTACACCTACAACCACATCCGCAGCACCGACAGCAAAAAAGCCAAACCTGCCGTCCCTGCCCATCAATACAAGCTCTTTACCACCTACGACCCCGGCGACCGCTGGACCATCGGTGCCAACCTCAACTGGCAAAGCAAAACCCACGATACCCCGTACAGCAATCCAACCACGACCAATCCGGCCATCCTCGCCGCGAACAGCCAGAAAGCCTACGCCACCCTTGACCTCATGGCCGCATATCGCCCGCAAAAAAATCTGCAAATCGGCATCCATGCCAACAACATCACCAATACCGCATACAAAACCACGCCCAATATTTACAGCTACGGTGCCCCGCGCAACATCATGGCAACCATCCGTTACGACTATTAACTGCAACCACAACCGGAACACGGCCATGACCCTTAACCCCGACCACAAAACCGATCTCATTGACCACATCAACGATGAACACGGCGACATCCTGCTCGCCATCGCCCGGGTGCACCTTGACCCCGCGAGTCAAAACGCCCGCATCATCGATCTTGCCGACGACGGCTGCACCCTGACCAACGGCAGCATCAACCGTCACATTCCTTACGGCATCGACGGAGATGACCCCGAAGAACGTCTGCAATACCTTGCCTTCACCGCCCTGGCCGCCTTGGGCAAACCCATATTCAGCGGTGCACAGCACTACTACACCATCCGCACCACCCGCACCATCACGCCGCGTATCCTGCGCCTCGAACTTGCCAGCGACACTCTGCCCCAAGTCGCTGCCGGCGACGCCACCTGCTTCCGCCAGAAAACCCTCCACAAAACCAAATCCGCGCGTGCCGCCCGTGAACGCGCGAATCTCGCCGAACGCCTTGTCAATCACCTCCTTCTCTGGTGGTACCGCCGCCACAAACCGCAAAAACGCAGCGATATCATCGAAAAATTCAACAAGAACCTGCGCTACTACACCATCGCCGCCATCACGGACGGCCATCTCGCCGTGGATATCTACCTGCATGGCGAAAGCCCCGGCAGCCAATGGGCACGCAGCCTCAAACCCGGTGACATCATCAGCGCCATCGGCCACTACCGCGAACACACCGAACACCTCGCCAACGGCCAAACCCTGCTCGTTGCCGACGAAACCGCCTATCCGGCGCTTGCCGCCATTCTGGCGCGTTGGCAAAACCCCACGCCGCCCATCATCCTCACTCTCAGCCATCACGCCGAAGAGCAGGCTTATTTTGAAGACGGCACCCTGCCACCCGGCAGCCGTCGCATCCGCAGCCGCTACGGCGACGACCTCACCACCGTCCTTGCCGGATTGCCGCCCATCAACGCCGCCTGGGGCGCACTCGAACACGAAACAGCCAAAACCATCCGCCACTACCTGCGCCACCGCGACCACCTCGACGGCAGCCATAACCGCATCAAAACCTACTGGAAGCAATAACACGGTACCGTTTCCCGTTCGCCGCCGCTTCACGCCCGATAAAACTCAATCGGCAGCCCGTCCGGGTCTTTAATGAAGAAAAAGGCCTTGCCGGTGTATTCATCAATGCGCACCGCTTCGCAATCCACGCCTTTCGCCTGTAACGCCGCCCGCTGGGCGGCCACGTCGTCCACCACGAAGGCAAGATGGCGCAAACCGCAGGCTTCCGGACTATTCAGGCGTGGTGGCGGGTCAGGAAAGGAAAAAAGTTCGAGCAGGTAGTGCCCATCGCTGCCAAGATCCAGCTTCCAGGAATCGCGTGCAGCGCGGTAGTGTTCGGCAAGGATTTCCAGCCCCAGGATTTCGGTGTAAAAGCGCTTGCTGCGCGCGTAATCGGCGACAATCAGCGCCACATGATGCATCTTCAAAATTTCCCCCTGTGTGATTGGCAAAAACGCCGTGATTATAGGCCGCCGCCCCGCTGTACTTCCATTGCCGCCCTTTCTGCCCTTTGTTATGATGCCGCCCTTTCAAATCAACCCCTTTTGATGGTTCTTCATTATGCGCAACACGCTGAAAACGCGGGTTTTACCCTGTGCCGCAGTCCTCTTTTTCTCCCTCTCGGCACACGCCGAATCTTTCCGGGTCGCCGATATTCGTATTGAAGGTTTGCAGCGGATTTCCGCCGGCACGGTCTTCACTTATTTGCCTGTCGCCGCCGGCCAGCAGTTTGATATGGCAAACAGCGCCCAGGCCATTGACGCCCTGTATAAGTCCAACCTCTTCTCACAAGTCCGCCTCGCCCGCGACGGCAATGTGCTGGTGGTGCAGGTGGAGGAATTCCCCGTCATCGCCGAGGTCAATCTCAAAGGCAACCGCGATCTGAAATCGGAAGATTTGCAAAAGGCGCTATCCGCCGCCGGTATCAGCGAGGGACAGGCTTACAATCCGCAGATGTTGCAGCAGTTGGTGCAGGAGCTCACCGAGCAGTATCAGGCACGCAGCAAATACGCGGTAAAAATTGATCCGAAGGTGCGCCAGCTGCCGCGAGGCCGTGTCGCCATCGATCTCGACATCAGCGAGGGGCGTTCCAGCCGCATCAAGCAAATCGACATCGTCGGCAACAAGATTTATTCCGACAAACAGCTCGTTTCCCTCTTCGATACCTCGACCCCGCGCTGGAATTCCTGGCTGACCAAGTCTGATCAGTACGACCGCGACAAGCTGCAAGCGGATATCGACCGCCTCGAATCCTTCTACCGTGACCGGGGCTTCATGGATTTCGCCGTGACTTCGACCCAGGTCTCGCTCTCACCTGACCGCAAATGGATTTACCTCACTGTCAACGTGGACGAAGGCAAGGTCTATCGCGTCAAGGGCTATCAGTTGCAGGGCGATCTCATCGTGCCGCGCACCGAGCTCGAATCGCTCATCACCTTCAAACCCGGGGATCGCTACAACCGCAGCGAAGTACGCAAGAGTACCGATGCCCTGCGCACCCGCCTGGCTGACGAAGGCTATGCCCAGGCTCAAGTGAATGTCGTGCCGAATGCCGACAAACTGAGCGGCGAAGTGAGCTTTGACATCCTCGTTACCCCTGGCATCAAGACCTATGTGCGGCAAATCGGCTTCACTGGTAACACCAAAACCTACGACCGTGTGCTGCGTCGTGAACTGCGCCAGCAGGAAGCCAGCCTCTATTCCGGTTCTGATGTTGCCCGCTCGGAAGAGCGCCTGCGCCGCTTGCCGCAAGTGGAAACCCTCGAACAAGCCATTCATCCCGTCCCCGGCACACCCGACCAGGTTGACCTCGAATACAAAATTACCGAACGCAGCACCAGCAGTATTCAGGGTGGCATCGGCTACGGACAAAGTAGCGGCGCGCTGTTTAACCTCGAATACAACGACAACAACTTCCTCGGCACCGGTAACTCGCTCGGCATCAACTTTGGCAAAAGCTCGTCCGAACAGCGCTACGGCTTCGATTTCACCGACCCGTACTTCACCGCTGACGGCGTCAGCATCAACTACGCCTTTGATTACAGCAAAACCAATTACCGCAAAGAGCGCCTGTCCGACTGGGCGGCGGATACCCTGGATGCCACCATCACCTTCGGTTACCCGCTTACCGAATACCAGAGCGTCTATTTTGGCGGCGGCTTCCGCACCCTGAAAATTAACACCGGCGATAACGTCGCAAGCGAAATCACCGATTACCTCAATAAAAAAGGCCGCCGTTACAAAGAAGGCGTCGTCACCCTCGCCTGGAACAAAGATACCCAGGACAACACCTACCTGCCGACCAAAGGCAGCCTGAACAAAATCAGCGGCGAAATCACCCTGCCCGGTTCGGACGACACCTACTACAAAATCGGTTACCGCAACCGTACCTACTTCCCGCTTAACGACGATAAAAGCCTCATCCTCGGCCTGCGGGGCGACATCGCCTACGGCGGCGGTTACGGCAAAACTGATGACCTGCCCTTCTACCGCCACTACTACGCCGGCGGCCTCACCACTGTGCGCGGCTTCGAGCACAGCTCGCTCGGCCCACGTTACAGCAACGGCGATACCTCCGGTGGCGACTTCCGTACCGTCGGCGGCATTGAGTTGATGACCCCGTGGAAAATCAACGAAAAATCCAACAATGTCCGCGTCGGCACCTTCATTGACTTCGGTAACGTGTACAGCAAACCCAAAGACTTCGATCTCGGCGAATTCCGCTATTCCGGCGGTCTCTTCGTGCAGTGGATGTCCCCCCTGGGGCCGCTTAACCTGAGCTACGCCGTACCCATCAAGAAAAAAGATGGCGACGAGAAAGAAGCCTTCCAGTTCAGCTTCGGTATGGGCTTCTAAACCATCCCGCCACGCCACGGACGGCACGGCACCACCTACCCGACCACATCATGAAAACACTACCGCTGGCGGCGCTCCTCGCCCTTGCCGCTACCTTGCACGCCCAAGAAGCGGATACATCTACCGCCTCAGCGGCAACACCTGCCCCCGCGACAGCATCTGCTGACAGTGCAACAGCAGCCCCGGCTGGTGAAAACCGTGACCACAACGCCGCCGATGCCACGCCGCACGAACACTCCACCCAACCTGCCACCGCTGCCCCGACTGACAAAAACCGCGACTACAACGCTGCCGATGCCACTCCGCCCACTCTCTCCGCTCAAGCGGCGGATACCGTTGACCCCGCCGACCTGCGCATCGGCTTCGTCAACTTCCGCCGCATCATGGCTGCGGCGCCGCAGCGTGACGAAGTCAACGAACGCCTAGAACGCGAATTCGGCGTTGAGCGCGATGCCCTGCTGCAAGCACAAAGCGAATTGCGCGACATGGAACGCCGCCTGGAAACCATTCGCCACGGCGACGCCTACAACGAACTTGAACGCCAGGTCATCAACAAACGCCGTGACGTCAGCCGTCGTGACAGCGACTACCGCGACAACATTAACGTCCGCCGCAACGAAGAAATGGCCAAACTGCAAAAAATGATCGGTGACGAAATCCTCAGCCAGGCCAAAGAAGCGGGTTATGACATCATCCTGAACGATATCGGCGTCTTCTACGTCAGCGAACGTGCCGACCTCAGCCCGCTCATTATCAAACGACTGCAAAACAAGGCAGGAAAACCATGAAGACCAACGCAGGCGACATCGCCGCCCGGCTCGGCGGCACCCTACACGGCGACCCCGCCACCCCCATCCACGGCGTCGGCACCCTGCAAGACGGCCAAGCGGGCGAGATCGGCTTCCTTGCCGACGCGCACTACCGCCAATACCTGCCAGCAAGCCGCCTTGCCGCCATTCTCGTCAGCGAAGCCTGTCCTGAAGCGCCGATTACCCAAATCATCGTCAAAGACGTCAAACGCGCCTGGCGCCTTCTCGCCGATGACTTTACCCCACCATTCCCGCCACCCACCATCTCGCCGCAAGCACATATCGCCCCCAGCGCTACCCTCGGCGCGGACGTCAGCATCGGTGCTGGTGCCGTTATCAGTGCAGGCGCGAACATTGGCGACGGCTGCCGCATTGCCCCGCTTGCCTACATCGCGGACGGCGTAACCATCGGGCGCGACAGCAACATCGGTTCCGGCGTGCGCATCCTTGAAAAAACTACGATTGGCGCCCGCGCCAATATCCTCGCCAATGCCGTCATTGGCGAACGCGGCTTCGGTAACAACTTTGAAGACGGCCGCTGGCTGCCCGTCGCCCAGCTCGGCGGTGTGCGCATCGGTGATGACGTCGAAATTGGCGCCTGCACCACCATTGACCGGGGCGCAGTGAGCGATACCATCATCGGCAACGGTGTCAAGCTCGACAACCACATCCAGATCGGGCACAACGTCCACATCGGCGATCACACCGTCATCGCCGGCTCTGCCGTTATCGCCGGCTCCGTCACCTTCGGCAAATACTGCGTCGTCGGCGGTGCCTGCGTCTTCACCGGCCACATCACCATCTGCGACGGCGCCCAGTTCACCGGACACTCCTCCATCAGCAAAAGCATCCACCAACCAGGTGCCTACTCCTCCGGTATCCCGGCCATGCCCGCGCTACAATGGAAAAAATTCTTCGCCAAACTCAAACTCCTAGCCAAAGAAAAGTGAGCCTCCTATGCACCCCACCATCATGGACATCGAAGAAATCCGCCGCTACCTGCCGCACCGCTACCCCTTCCTGCTGATAGACCGCGTCACCGACATTGAAGTCGGCAAATACATCAAGGCCATCAAAAACGTCAGCGCCAACGAACCCTTCTTTCAGGGACACTTCCCCGGCAAAGCCGTCATGCCCGGCGTACTGGTCATCGAGGCCATGGCGCAAGCCGCCGGCATCCTCGGCGTAAAAAGCGGCCGTAAAGAACTCGGCCTGCCCGACATCCCCGAAGAAGACAACATCTACTTCTTCGTCGGCATCGACAAAGCCCGCTTCCGCAAAACCGTCGTCCCCGGCGACCAACTGTATTTCGACATCAACATTATCCGCTCACGGCGCGGTATCTGGTCATTCAACGCCGAAGCGCACGTAGACGACAAACTCGTCTGCGAAGCAGAAATCATGTGTACCACTGCTGGCAGAGGAGGATAAACATGATCCACCCAACCGCCATCATCGACCCCAAGGCCGAACTCGCGCCAGACGTCAACATCGGTGCATACAGCGTCATCGGCGCAGACGTGCACATTGACAGCGGCACCACCATCGCCCCGCACGTCGTCATCGAAGGCCCGACCCGCATCGGCAAAAACAACCACATCTATCCCTTTGCCTCGCTGGGCGCTGCGCCGCAGGACAAAAAATACGGCGGCGAAGCAACCACCCTGCAAATCGGCGACAACAACACCATCCGCGAATACACCACCTTCAACCGGGGCACCGTGCAGGACATCGGCACCACCATTCTCGGCAACGACAACTGGATCATGGCCTACGTCCACCTCGCGCATGACTGCGTCATCGGCGACGACACCACCATCGCCAACAACGTTACCCTCGCCGGCCACGTCCACATCGAAGACCATGTCGTCATGGGCGGCTTCGCGCTGGTGTACCAATTCGTGCACATCGGTGCCTACACCATGGTTGGCTACTGCGCGGGAGTCAAACAAAACGTCGCGCCCTACTCGCTTGTGGTTGAATCCCCGGCGCGCATCGCAGGCATCAACCTCGAAGGCCTGAAACGCCACCATTTCAGCGCCGAGGATATCGCCATGATCAAACGCTGCCACCACCACCTCTATCAGGAAAACCTGCTGCTGGACGAAGCGCGCGACAAAATCAACGCGCTTGCGGCAGAATCCGCCCCGGCACAAAAAATCGCCACCTTCCTCAACAATATCGTCGGCAAACGCGGCCTGACCCGCTGAACCGTCAGTCAGACAAAAAAAGCCGCAGTTACTCTGCGGCTTTTTTCTTGGAAAAATTGGCGTAATGGACAAAACGGGTGCTTTTTTTGAGACGTGGGACTCTATGGCTAATATACTTAATTATTCATACATATATTAAATAATAGGTCAATATTA
>ERZ772971.989-NODE-989-length-16958-cov-11.003845_pt1 | contig 16958 bp, 10 predicted proteins | sample MGYA00511943_ERZ772971 | MGnify/ENA primary metagenome ERZ772971 (study PRJEB29015, sample SAMEA2737929) | human oral metagenome | biome: human oral; feature: human-associated habitat; material: dental | place: China | collected 2144 ... | reverse complement strand
GACTACGACGAACGCTACAAGGGCCTCGGCAAGCTCTTCTACCGCCGCAGCTTCTTTGAGGACTTCGCCCGCGCGCACGATCTTCGCATCGAGTTCCCCGCCATCGAGATGGAAGGCTATTGGAACACCCCGTTCGTCTTTCACGTATTCCTGTATCGAAAGTAGGTCACCGTGGACAATAAATGGAGAGCCATTTGGAATCGCAGAAAGCCCGGCACAGGAAAGCTGTCGGGGAACTGGGAGGACATTTTCCTCGAGCTCAAGCGCCTCAACGGTTACGATGTGATGGGAGAAGGCATCTCACTGGATGCCTTCCTCGACGAATACGCACAGACAAAAGAACTGCTCCGCCTCACCAATGATTCCAGCGTTTTTGAAGTCGGCTGCGGGACAGGTGCAAACCTCTATCTGATGCAGCGTGATGGGATGACCGTCGGCGGAACGGACTACGCCGAGGGACTTATCGAGACCGCACGCACGGTGATCTCATCCCCGGTAGAGCTATACGCCGGCGAGGCGGACGCCATCAGCGTCGATCAGAAATACGACGCCATCTTTGCCAGCGGCGTATTCCCCTACTTCCCCAATGACGACTACGCCGTCCATGTCCTCAACCTCATGCGGGAAAAGAGCCGCGGCCCCATCGGCATCATGGGGCTGCATGATATTGAAAAACGCGAAGACTACCTTGCCTTCCGTCGGGCAAATATTCCCAACTACGACGAGCTGTATAAGGGTCTGCAGCGGCACTTCTACACACACAGCCTCTTTACCGACTATGCATCGGCACATGGACTGCGCATCGCATTTCCTTCCATGGAGCTCAAGGGATACTGGAACACGCCGTTCATCTTCAACTGCTTTATGTATCGGAAGTCATCATGAATATCAAGCGAAACATTCTGCTCAACCCCGGCCCCGCAACGACCACAGACACGGTCAAGGCGGCGCAGCTCGTCCCCGATATCTGTCCGCGCGAGCGCGCGTTCGGCGATCTCATGCGTCAGCTCGGCACGGATCTCCTCAGGGTCGTCCACGCCGATGCAGCAGACTGGACGACCGTACTTTTCTGCGGCTCCGGCACGATCTGCATGGACGCCTGCGTGAGCTCGCTCGTGCCTGCGGACAAAAAACTCCTCATCGTCAACAACGGCGCCTACTCCGCACGTGCTGCGGCGATGGCGCGCGCCTATGCCGTGCCGCATATCGATCTGACCTTCCCCATTGACGGGCTGCCCGACCTCGCCGCCGTTGAGCGCACGCTCAACGAGCATCCCGACATCGCTGCCGTCTACACGACGCATCAGGAGACGGGCACGGGCATCCTGAACCCCGTACGCGAGATCGGTGCCCTCGCCCATGCGCACGGCGCGGTCATGATCGCGGACACGATCTCCACCTATGCGATGATCCCGTTCTCCGCAGACGAGATGAACATCGATGTCTGCATGTCCTCGGCGCAAAAGGGAATCCAAGGCATGACAGGCCTCTCGTTCGTCCTCGCAAAAAAAGCGGTTCTCACGGCGGCAAAAGCCTATCCCGTACGCTCGTACTATACGAACCTCATCATGCAGTACGAAGGGTTTGAGGAGACGGGCGAGATGCGCTTCACTCCGCCCGTACAGACCGTCTACGCGGCAAAGCGCGCACTGATGGAGTACTTCGTCGAGGGAGAGGAGAAGAAATGGGCGCGCCACACGCGCGTCGCAAACGCCATCCATGAGGGGCTTGCGCAGCTCGGTCTCAGCGAAGCCATCCCGCGTGAAATCCAGTCGGGGCTCGTCGTCGCGGTGAAGTACCCGTCGGCGGACTTCGACTTTCTCCGCGTGCACGACTACTGCTATGAACGCGGCTATACCATCTACCCGGGCAAGATGCAGACGGCATCAACGTTCCGTCTCTGCGCCCTCGGCGCGATCGATGCGGCGGATATCCACGGCTTCTTCCGCGTATTCGAAGAGGCACTAAAGGCTCGATAACCAACAGGAGAACGGCAGGAGAGGGATAAATGCAGGACGATTTCACCGTATTCTGGCGCAACGACGAATACGCATACAAGCTGTTTTACGATCTCCTCGACCGCTCCGAGCACGGAGCATACGATGATGATTTCCTCGTCCAGCTCGCCGCTTACCGCGAAGCCGCCCCGGATTCCGAGCGCGCGGATATCTTTGCCGCGCGCTATTTGCTTGCGCAGGGGGATGCCGAGACCGCCGTTCTCTGCGGGGAGCGCGCCTATCAGCAGCGCCCCGTGAACCTCGCGGTATGGAAGGTGCTCGCCGCCGCCTATCCGCAGGTTGGACGGGAACTCGACGCCGTCACGATGCGGGGGCATATCCAGGGCATGTACCCGGAGGAGGAGCTCAGCCTCACATTTCCGAAAGAGATGCAGCAGGAGGCGCTCGGCCGATTTTCGGTGGCGGCAAATTTCTCCTGCTATGCGCCGCTCGCAGTCTACCGCGCCTCGATTGAGAATAATGAGCTGAGCTTTCAGCTGGATATTTTCATCGGCGAGGAGCTGCCCCTCCCGATGCCCGCAGGAAGCGATCGCTTCTGGGTGGGCACCTACGTCGACGAGGGCTTTCTTTCCACGATGGCGAGCATCTATGAGCCCATGCGCCATGACTTCAACTTCATTGCCAACAACCGGGACGTCACGTTCGATATCCAGAAGGCGCGCACGTGCACGGGCACCGTCAGGATCGAGGTGCCCGAGGGGAAATCGGTCGTCGTGCCGGTGGCGGGGACAGAGTTCTGTCAAAACTTCTCCATTCGGACGGCGGGCGAAGAGTATCCCGGCTATCTCGGCAAGTGGGCGTTCAGCTATTTCCGCCTCGATGAGACGGCGACACTGCATTCCGAGGGACCGGCTCCCTTTGCCGTCGGCACCCCGATCCTCCTCGAACACAGTCCCGCGCGCAAAAAACTCGTGCTGAATCTCTTCGTCGACGGTTTTTGCTGGCCGGCCGCACGTGCGATATTTGCGGAGCATATGCCGCGCACTGCAAAGTTCTTTTCCCGCGGCGTGATCTTCGATCAGCATTTCTCCGCCGCGGAGCACACGCAGCCCTCCCTCCCTGCCATCGAGACGGGATGCTATCCCCACCGCACGCAGATCTTCAACGAGCGCGACAACCATCAAATGCCGTTCACGATAAAGACGGTCTCCGAGCGCATGAGTGACCTCGGCTACTATGCCCATGCGCCGCTCGTATCGGGGCACGACACCTATTACGGGACCTACCGCGGCTACAACCGCCTCATCGCCACCTACGGATTCATGCCCGCCTACGAGGGCACCGAGCGCCTCATCCGCGCGCTGGAGGCGCTGCGCGGGACCGATCAGTTCATCCTGTACCACACGACGGACATTCACCCGCTGAACATACAGACCCCGCTCAAATTCTCCACCGAGGTGGAGGTGAACATTCCGCTGGCGGACCGCTTCGTAAAGCTCGACCGCACGGTGCCGAGCGTGCGTACGCCGCGTCTGCCGATCTATCTGGAGCAGTTCCTCGTGAGCATGCACCATGTCGACCGCAATATCGGGGAGATTCTCTCCTACATCGAGGAGCACTACGACGAGGACGAATACATTGTGAACCTCTATTCCGATCACGGCTGTGCGCTCTACGATCCCTTCACAACGCTGAAGGAGATCGATTTCGTCGGGGAATACGGCACGGGCGCCGCCTGGATGATCCGCGGCGCGGGCGTGCCGGAGGGTGTCACCGTGCACGATCTCACGAGCAGCGTCGACATCTACCCGACGCTCGGTCATCTCTGCGGCTTCCCCGTCTCCCCCGACATCGACGGACGGCTGCCCGCCGTCTTCGGCGGAACGGCACGCGATGCCGTCTACAGTTCGTCCCAGTATCCGAGCCAGACGTACAAGCTCGCTGTGCGCACGCATAAGCACGTCCTGCGCCTCGAGACGCGTGAGGTCGTCGATGAGGACGGAACCGTCGACTTTGCAGGCGCCGATGTCGGCATCTATCCGCGCGGCTATGAACTGGAGCGCGATCACCTGCTCGACAGCGCAGATCTGCGCGCGTTCTTCTATCCGAGGGCACGCGACTTCGTCAAGGGAACGGCAAACAACGGCGAGTTCTGGCCGGAGATGCGCGCGGCACGGCCGAACTGGTTCGGCGCAGCGGACTGAGCAGACGGCTCTGATGATGCAAAATCGACGGGAGCATGCGCGCAGGCGCATGGAAAGGAACCTCTATGCAGGACGATTCCACCGTATTCCGGTGCAATAACGAGCACGCCCGTGCGCTCTTTTACGATCTCCTCGAGCGTGCGGAACGCGGCGTATACGACGATGATTTCCTGGCGCAGCTTGCCGCCTATCGCGAGGAGGCGGCGGACGCCGTGCGCGCAGACATCTTTGCTGCGCGCTATTTGCTTGCGCAGGGGGATGCGGAGGGCGCCGCAGTCTGCGGGATGCGCGCACATGAGAAGCGTCCCCAGAGCGCGGCAGCATGGAGCGTTCTTGCCGCTGCATACCGGCAGCTGGGGAATGCAGCGGAGGCTGCGGTATTCGAGGCCTATGCGCACCGCTTCGCCCATGCGCCCCTGCCCGCCTGGCCAACAGAGCTGAATGATGCGGTGCTTGCGCGGCTCACGCGCGCAATGAACGGGTGCCTCGACGCGCCGCTCACAAAGAGGCGTGCTGCCGTCGAAAACAACACGCTGACCTTTCATCCGGATGTCTTTGTCGGGGAGTATCTTCCGGTCACGGTCCCGGACGGCAGCGACCGTTTCTGGGTCGGGACCTACGCCGACGGCGGCTTCCTCTCGGACCGGGGCTATATGATCGCAGATGTCCGCGCGAAGGACTGGTTCCATGACAATATCTGCCGGGACTTCCCCTTTGACCTGCAGAAGGCGCACGAGGTCAAGGGAACCGTTCAGATCGAGGTGCCGGAGGGACGCGCGGTGATTCTCCCCCTCGGAGGGACGGCGCCCCTGCAGGAGCTGATCGTGCAGACGCCGTCCCATGACGATCAGCTGGCCTACCTCGGCAAATGGTCGTACAGCCATCTGCGCCTCTGTGAGACGACAACGCTCATATGTGAGGATGACGCACCGTTTGCCGTCGGGGCGCCCATCCTTCTCGGCCACAGTCCCGCACGCAAAAAACTCGTGCTGAACATCCTCCTCGATGCACTCCCGTGGAATGTCGTGCGGCCCCATTTTGCCGAATGGATGCCGAACATCGCGCGCTTTTTTGCGCGCGGCACGATCTTTGACGAACATTTTTCCACGTCGGAGTATACCTATCCTGCCCTGCCCGCGATCGAGACGGGGCGCTATGCCCACCACACGCAGCTCTTCTGCGCGGAGTCGAGTCATGAGCTCGCCCCCGAGATCCTCACACTCGCGGAGTGCATGAAGGATCTCGGCTATCATACTGCTGCCCCCATCACCTCCCCGGACGGCGTATACAACGGCACGATGCGCGGATATGACCGGCTGATCACCGCGACCTGGCAGCTCCCCTCGCTGCTCGGAACGAGCCGCGCGATCCATCATATCGAGGCGTTCGGCGAGGCCGATCTCTTTGCATTCCTCCATCTCTCCGATGTGCACCCGTGGGATGCGATGGGGCTCCACTTCGCAGCCGAGGTTGAAACGCGCCTGCCGCTTGCGCAGCGCCTGTTTGCCTGGGAGAAGGCGACCGCGAGTGTCCGCCTGCCCGATTTCGAGATTTACAAAGCTCAGTTCCGCGCGGGTCTCAGCGATGCGGACCGCAATATCGGCGCGCTCCTGTCCTACATCGAGCGCCGTTACAGCGATGACGAGTTCATTGTGAGCCTCTACTCCGATCACGGGAGTTCGGTCTTCACGCCGCGGCCGGAGGGCGCAGAGCCCGATATCATCGGAGAAAACTCAACGCGGGCGGCGTGGATGATGCGCGGTGCCGGCGTGCCCGAAGGAGTGGTCGCGCAGGAGCTGACAAGCATCGTCGATCTCTATCCGACGCTGGCGCACCTCTGCGGATTTCCTGCGGCGTCCGACATCGACGGCAGTCTGCCCGCGGTCTTCGGCGGCAGGGAGCGCGACGCCGTGTATTCTTTCTGCATGTATCCGGGGCAGACATATAAACTTGCCATGCGCACGAAAACGCATGCTCTGCGCCTCGAGACACGCACGCCGGTCGAGCGTGACGGGACCGCAGACTTTGCAGGCGCGCAAGTCGGGATCTATCCGCGCGGGCACGAGCTCACAGAGGGCCGCGCGCTGGACGGCAGGGAGCTGCGCGCATTCTTTTATCCGCGAGCGCGCGATTTTGTCCGGGAGTTCGCAAATAACGCAGAGTTTTTTGCGCCGAGAGATTAATTCTTTTGCCTGCGGCAGCAGGGGGGTAAAGTGCCCCTGCATAAATAGAAAGGAGGCCTGCATGACGGACGATTTCAGCACATTCTGGCAGAACAATGCGCGTGCTTATGCGCTCTTCCAAGACCTCCTTGAGCGCGCGGAGCGCGGTGCCTACGATGATGATTTCCTTGTGTGTCTTGCCGCCTATCGGGAGGAGTCGCCAAAATCTGAGCGTGCGGATATCTTGGCCGCACAGTACCTCCTCGCAAACGGCGATGCGGAAAATGCTGCCCTCTGCGGGGAGCGCGCGTTTCGCCGCCGGCCGGTCGAGCCCGCCGCATGGCAGGTGCTCTCGCGGGCCTATGCGGCGCTCGGGCGCTATGCGGACGCGCTCGTTATGCAGGGCTACCCGCTGAATTTCTTCAAGGTGCCGATCTCGCTGAATGTACCGTCCGCGGCACTGACAGAGGAGACGCTCGCCCGTCTCTCGCGGGCGACGGGCAAGGCCAACTACGCGCCCTATGCACTCAGCCGCATGAGCTGTACGGCCAGCGGCGGCCTGACGGCGTCGTCGACCGTGTTTTTCGAAGAGTTCCTGCCGGTCTCGGAGCATATCACGCCGCGTTACTATGTCGGGGCGTACACGGAGCAGGAGATCCACGGGAACAAACGCTGGCTGATGGAGACGATCCGCAGTGCGCCGGGGCTGGCACACAATGTCGGCGGAGACTTCACATTCGACATCATGCGCGCGGAGCCGCCGGCAAAAGATGCCGTCATTGCCCTCGAAGAGGGTGCAGAGGCTCTCGTGCCGGTCTTCGGCACGGCAGACGGTCAGGTGCTCACGGCGCAGACAGAGACGGTGGACGACTGCATTTGGCTGAATCCCGCGACGCCGAATTATTTCCGCCTCAATGCGACGACGCGGCTCTCCTCGGCGGAGGATTTTGTCGTGGGAACGCCGATCCGCATCGGTCACAGCCCTGCGCGCAGAAAACTGGTGCTGAATATCCTCGTGGACGCTCTCCCGTGGCAGGTGCTGCGCACATCGTTCGCCGAGCATATGCCGAACACCGCGCGATTCTTCGCATACGGCACAATATTCGACCAGCATTTCTCCGTGCTCGAGTATACCTATCCCTCGCTCCCGACGATCGAGACGGGAATGTACCCGCAGCACACGGGCATATTCAGCGAGTGGGCCGCGATCGAGCTGTGTGAGGAGATTATCACGATTTCCGAGCGGGCGCGTGCGGCGGGCTATGCGACGGCGAGCCTCATGGGCGACGGCATTGGGATTTACAACGGTGTGACGCGCGGCTATGACCGCCTCATTGTCTCGCCCTACCGGCTCCATGCCTACGAGGGCATCGAGCGCACCATCCGCTATCTCGACGGCTGCAGCGATGCCGATCACTTCATCTTTCTCCATTTCGGCGACGTTCACCCGTGGGGCGGCGAGATGTTCCAGATCTCCTCGAGCGCTCAGATGCAGCTGCCCCTCGCGGGGCGCCTCTCGGGCTCCAAGGAGAAGGTGACCAGCCCCTACCTGCGGCCGAGTACCTTCTATCAGACGGCGTTCCGACAGGCAGTGCGCGATACGGACCGCGCACTCGGCGCCCTGTTTTCCTATCTTGAACAGCACTATGCACCTGAGGACTATCTCGTGAATCTCTGCTCGGATCACGGCGTGCCGATCTTCAGCCCGACGCACTACATTGTGGATACGCAGCTGACGGGAGCCGCGTGGATGATGCGCGGCGCCGGCGTGCCCGACGGGCTGATCGCCGATGAATTGACCAGTGCCGTCGATATCTACCCCGCGCTCGCCCGTCTCCTCGGCTTTCCCGTCGCCGAAAATGTGGACGGCGTGCTTCCGAAACTCTTTGGCGGAACAGGACGCGCGATCGCATACAGCAATTCACTCTTTCCGCACAAGCACTATCATCTCGCGGCGCGCGCCAAGGACTATACGTTCTGCCTCGATACGCTGGATCCCGTCTCGCTCAGCGGCACCGCCGATCTCGCGCGGACCAAGACGGGCATCTATCCGCGCGCGCACGAGCACGAGGAGGGCTATGAGGCGGACAGCGCGGAGCTGCGCCGCTTCTTCTACCCGCCCGTGCGGGCATTTCTGGAGGGCATCGGGAACAACGGAGAGAGATTCCCCCTGCCGGAGGAGATAACAGGATGAAGGACGATTTCAGCACATTCTGGCAGAACAATGCGCGCGCCCGTGAGCTCTTCTGCGCTCTTCTTGCGTGCGCGGAGCGCGGCGCCTACGATGACGACTTTCTCATGCAGCTCGCCGCCTATCGGGAGGAGTCGCCCGATTCCGAGCGTGCGGATATCTTTGCCGCGCACTATTTGCTTGCGCAGGGCGATGCCGCGGGGGCGGCCGTTTGCGCGGAGCGTGCATACCGCCGCCGCCCGGTAAATTATGAGGTGTGGAAGCTGCTCGCGGAGATTTACGAGCGCCTTGATCGTCCGGTCGATGCGCTCACGATGTGCGGCAATTCCTACGGACTCTATGGGACGCCCATCCCGCTTCCCCTCGCGCGCCGCGGCGGCAGAGAGGGGCTGAGCCGCCTCTCCGTCGCCGCATGGCACGGCACGGGTGCGCCCATGACGCAGCGCCGCGCCGTATGGGACGGCGATTCGCTGGACTTTGTCCTCGACGCCTTTGTCGGGGAGCATCTGCCGCTCACGCCGCCGCGGGGAAGCGCGCGTCACTGGGTCGGGGTCTATGTGGAGAACGCCTTCCTCTCGGATCGGAGTGCCCTCATCGAACAGGTGCGGCACACGGGGGTCTTCGTCGACAAGATGCAGCGCGATTTCCCGTTCCAGCTGCAGCGCGCAGAGGAGGTGCGCGGCAGTGTGGAGATCCCTGTCCCTGCAGGCGCTGAGATCATTCTCCCCGTCGCAGGAACGGAGGACTTACAGGAGCTGCGCATCGAGACAGATACGATGCCGCCTCAGGCAGCCTATCTCGGCAAGTGGGCATTCAGCCATTTCCGCCTCGCAGAGACGACACGCCTGCATTCCGCCTCCGGCGCCCCCTATGCCGTCGGCACGCCCATCCGCCTCGGACACAGCTCTGCGCGGCGCAGACTGGTGCTGAATATCCTCGTGGACGGGCTCTCATGGAACATCGCCCGCACGCGGTTCCCCGACTGTATGCCGAACATCGCGCGCTTCTTTGCGCGCGGCGTGATCTTCGACCAGCACTTCTCCACATCCGAATGCACCTATCCGGCGCTCCCCGTCATCGAGACGGGGTGCTATCCGCAGCATACGCAGGTCTTCAACGAACGCGACAGCCACGAGATCCCGCTCGATTTCAAAACGCTTTCCGAGTGCATGACAGATCTCGGCTATTATGCCGCCGCACCGATGGGGGCAAGCGACAGTGTCTGCTGCGGGGCGCTGCGCGGGTACGATCTCCTGAATGTGAGCGCGTGGAAACTGTCGTCCGCAGAGATGGCAGACCGCGCCATCATGCAGATCGAGGCGTTTGACGAAATGGATCAGTTCCTCTACCTGCATACGACGGATGTTCACCCGTGGAACGCAAAGGGCTTCAAATTTCACCCGGCGGTGGAAACACATCTGCCGCTCCGTCAGCGCCTCTTTGACATCGATGCGCATATCGCGAGCGTTCGCCTGCCGAAGCTCCGCATCTATCAGGAGCAGTTCTGGCAGAGCCTCGCCCATGCCGACCGCAGCATCGGGCATCTCCTCACCTATATTGAGGAGCGCTTCCGCCCCGATGAATATATTGTAAGCCTCTATTCCGATCACGGCAATTCGGTATTCACGACGCCGACCGGAGGCGTCGTTGATGTCATTGGAGAAAACTCAACGCGCGCGGCGTGGATGATGCGCGGTGCAGGCATACCGGAGGGCATGGTCATTCCCGAGCTGACGAGCATTGCGGATATCTATCCAACGCTTGGCGCTCTCGCAGGATTCCCCGCAGCATCCGATATCGACGGGAATCTGCCTGCGGTTTTCGGCGGAACGGAGCGTGACGCCGTCTGCAGCGTGTCGATGTTCCCGGGGCAGACGTATAAGCTCGCCGTGCGCACGCACGAGTATACGATGCGCCTCGAGACGCGCGCGGTGCTCGACGAGGACGGAACGGCAGACTTCGCCGACGCCCGTGCAGCGATCTACCCGCGCGCCCACGAGCTCGAGGAAGGCTATGAAATCGACAGCGCGGAGCTGCGCGCGTTCTTTTACCCGCGTGCCCGCGCGTTTGTGCGGGAGACGGCAAACAACGGCGAGTTTTGGCCGGCGATGCGTGCGGCGCGCCCGGAGTGGTTTGGGGAAAAATCATAGGAGGATCGAATGAACGTCAACGAACTCATCGCTGCGCTCGGCGCGGACTTTTTCACGGGCGTGCCGGACTCGAAGCTGCGCCCGCTCGTGGATTATCTCATGGATACCTATGGGAGTGGCGGACCGTCGCATATCATCGCCGCGAACGAGGGCAGCGCCGCGGCGCTTGCGGCGGGCTATCATCTCGCGACGGGCAAGACGCCGCTCGTCTATCTGCAGAACAGCGGACTCGGCAACATCGTGAACCCTCTGCTCTCACTCCTGCATGAGGAGGTCTACGGCATCCCCTGCGTCTTCGTTATCGGCTGGCGCGGCGAGCCGGATCTCCATGATGAGCCGCAGCATCTCGTGCAGGGACGGCTGAGTCTGCCGCTGCTCGAGACGATCGGCGTAAAGACGATGGTGCTCACGCGCGCGACGGCACCGGCAGATGCCGCTGCCTGGATAAAAGAGCAGCGCTCTCATCTCGCAGCGGGCGGGCAGTGCGCCTTCCTTGTCCGCGAAGGGGCATTGGAATACCCAAAGCGGAAATACGGGAATGCATATGCCCTGCGCCGTGAAGATGTGATCGCGCGCATCCTCGATGCGGCAGGAGACGCCGTCATCGTCGCCACCACGGGCAAGACGGGGCGCGAGCTCTTTGAGCTGCGCGAGCAGCGCGGTGAGGATCACGCACATGACTTTCTCACCGTCGGCTCGATGGGGCATGCGGGTGCGATTGCACTCGGCATTGCGCTCCATCGTCCGGAGCAGCGTGTGCTTGTGCTCGACGGCGACGGCGCTGCGCTGATGCATATGGGCACAATGGCAACCATCGGTGCGGCCGCGCCGTCGAATCTCATGCACATCCTCCTCAACAACGAAGCACACGAGAGTGTCGGCGGCGCGCCGACCGCAGCGGCGGCGGTGCTCTTTCCCGCCGTTGCCGTGAGTCTCGGCTATCATATCGTCAAGGCGGCGGAGACGGAGGAGGAGCTTGCACGCGCCCTCGCAGAGCTGCAGAGAGCCGATGCCCTCACCTTCCTCGAGATCCGCACCGCCGTCGGCTCCCGCGCCGATCTCGGCCGCCCGACCACAACGCCTGCAGAGAACAAAGAGGCACTGATGCGCACGCTGCGCGGATAAGAAAAAGAAGCAAAGAGGCCTCTGCACGAAAGCCAAAATAACGTTCGTGCAGAGGCCTCTTTGTTATGTCTCTTTTATCGCTGCGCCGTTACCCTTTCCCATGCACAAGCGCCATCGCGAGCTCGGCGTTGCGCGCCGCGAGAATGCGCATCTGCGCGAGGAGGTCAGCGTTCGCGGCGGTGAATTCATGCCGCGCTTCCCATTTGCGGCGCACCTCCTTGAGGACGCTCGCCGTCGTGATGTCCTGCAGGTCGTTGACGGGCTTCTCGCCGATGGAGCGCAGGAAGCGATCGACCTTCGGATCGTAGGAGATGCCGATCATCGGGACCCCCATGACCCCGGCAAAGATGAGTGCATGCAGGCGAATCCCGATCATGAGGTCCATGTTGGCGACGAGGGAGAGCAGCTCGCTCGTTGTGTACTCATTGGTGAGAACGGTGCAGTCTTCATGCGTCCATGCAGCGACAGTCTCTGCCGTCCGTACATCCTCGGGGTACTGCATGGGGAGAAAGACGACGCGCGCATCCAGCTCGCGGACGATGGCGTCGCTGATCTCGGCAAGGATCTCCTTGTAGTGCTGCCAGCCCTGCCAGTCGCGCACGGATACGCCGATGACAGGCTTTGCCCCGTCCGCGCCGTACTGCGCGAGGATGGCGCGCCCGGCCTCGCGGCCGACGGGGCGGATCCCGAGCACGGGATCTGCTGTGCACTCCATCGGCGGGCGCGTAATGCCGAGGCGGCGGAGTTCCGCCATCGAGCCCTCGTCGCGCACGGTGATGAGCGAGACGCGGTTGCCCAGCCAGCGCATGCAGCGGCAGGCAAACCTCCCCGTAACAGGGCCGACGCCCTGTGCATAGAGCATGACGCGCCGACCAAGGAGAAGCGCGAGGAGGATGACCGCCATATAGTAGTACAGGCTGCGGCGGCTCGTAACATTCTGCAGCAGGCTGCCGCCGCCGCTGATGAGAAGATCGGCACGGCGCACGGCGCTGAAGATTTTGCCTGCATCAAGAGCCCCAACGGCATGCACGCCGTGACGGCGCTCGGTATCCTCCGGATCCGCAGAGATGACGGTGATATGAAGTTCCGGGTCCAAATCTCCGAGTACCTCCAGCATGGCCGCGAGCATTGCTTCATCGCCCGCATTCTTTGCTCCGTAGTACCCCGATACGACGATCCGCTTCATCGGGTAGAATGCCCTCCGTTCCGTTTTTCCACTTCCTGCTGCTGTCTTCCTTCACCGCTCGAGACGCTGCTTCCGCCGCAAACGGCCCGCCTCCCCGCGGCAGCGGAGAGGCTCTGCTTTACGTCCGTTTCACCCGCTCGAGCAGACGGTTCCATGCTGCAACGAGCGCGACGAATACAGCGCCGATGAGTCCTCCGAGGAATACGCCGCCGATGCCGCGTACGAATGACATCTCGATCGGCGTGCGCATATGTGCAAAGGTCTCGACCATCGACCCCTGTCCGATGGTCGCTGCGAGCACAAGCGCAAAGATGATCCACGTCCGCCAGCGCTGTGCCGCCGCATAGACGGCAAGGAGGAAGGCGGGATGTCCGATCATGAACTCCTTGGTCCGCGGGCGCGCATAGAAGAGCTGCTCGAGCGCCGCGCGCATCTTGAGCTCGATGCCGGGCACGGGCATCCCGGACGTATGTCCGCTGCGCAGGACGAGCACGACGAGCCCCCCAAGAAGGAGGAGTCCGCCGAGAAGCGACCCGACGCGCACAGGCGTCGCGAGGATCTCCCGCACCTGCCCGAGCACGCCCGCCGAGGCGTCAAACTGCCCATCAAAGATGTCAAACCGCTGCAGGAAGGCGGCGGCGACGAGAATCATCGGCAGGACAAACGTGAGCTTGATCCCGCGGAAGATGTCGAACTCCAAGAGATAGCGCGTATCCGTGAGCGCACCCGAGAGATAGGACGCGCCGATGAGAGACAGCGCGCTCGTAATGCCGAGGAGCACAAGCCCCGCGACGATGATGCGCCATGCGGGCGCATCCTTTTGGAAGCGCCGCCCGCGCAGGAGATCGAGGAGGCCGATGACGGCGAGCGCCGGGAAGAGATTCGCGCTTGCGAGCGCCGCAGCCAGCCGGATTTTGCTCCCCGCACCGATGAGGATGGGCATCATCGCGATGAGTGCCGCAACAGCGAAAAAGAGCATGAGTGCGCGTTTCCTCCGGTTGAGCGCGGGCACGACAAGCGAGAGATAGAGGACGCCCGCCGCTGCGACGCCCATGATGACGAGGGCGCGCAGAATGCGGGACGGCTCGTAGGAGCCGAACGAGCCTGCGCGGCCGATCTGAAAGCCGCGCGCCTCAAGCGCCGCGCGCGTATCGGAGAAGTACTTCAGATTCGTCTCGAGGAGCGACATGTTCGGCGCGGGCTCCTCGTAGATGCGCAGGAGATTGATGCGGATGTTCCGCTCCTCGTCCGTTGTCACCCAGCGCTCGACGGCAGCATCGATCTTGAGCTTTTTCAGCTCGTCCTTCGGGATGGAGTAGAGGCGCGCGACGTGGTCGTAGCCGACGCCCGCCGCAATCTCGTCCATGCCCTGCTGGCGATAGAACTGGAGCTGCGTCACGCCCTCGATGAGGCCGAGGGTCAGGCCACGCGCACGCATCTCGTCAATCGTCGTCTGGAGTGCCTTCGGCGCGCCGAGGGTCTCCGCCCCCGAGAACACAACGTCTGAGACGCGGATCCCATCAAGGCGCGCGAAAACCGCGCGCACATCGTCGGGCGTCGCCGCATGATAGTTCGAAGGGCGTGCGATAACGTCGAATCCCGCCGCGTTGACCGCGCGCATCTCATCTGCCGGCAGGCCGATGTCGCGCTTTTCGAAGGCCTCGTAGTAGTCTTTGACCGCGATGACCTCATCCGTGCCGACCGTATGTACGGTGACGCGCGCGGGGCCGAAGCGCCGCATGAGGTCGTCCTTCAGCTCCGCATAGGCGACGGGATCCGGCCCCACGATGTAGATCTCCGTGCCGACAACCCTGCCCTCCTCCACGAGGGCACGCCAGAGCGGATTGGTCATCATGCCGCTGTGATAGCGTGCGAGGATATCCGCGCCCGTGAGTGCGACCGCCTTGCCGTTGACATTGAACTTCTTGAATGTTGTCTCATAGACGGCGAGCGAGGTGATGCCCGCCTCTTTTGCCTGCGCAAGGACTTCCTCTGCAGGGAGGCCCTCCCGGGCAGCGAGCTCGAGGAGCCCCTCATAGTCGATGGCGAGCTCCACCGTGCGTGAGTTCTCCTCGACGGCATGCCGCTGGAAGCCGATGACGAGGCTCGCGATGAATCCGATGAGGATTGCGGCAAGCAGTATGGGATGATAGTGAAATTTCTTCATATCAAATAATTCCTTGTTTCCTGCGGCGTACGGCCCTTGCGAACCGACACGTCACTTCCCCGCCGTCAGGACGACGATGCCGTCCTCTGCCTCAACCGTCTCGAAGGTCAGCCCAAGCGGCAGCGCATCGGCGCGTGCGACAAGCACGTCGGGGAAGAGTCCGTCGAGGCTGAGCACGTTGAGTCCCATGCCGCGCGCGGTAATGCGGTTCGCCTTGTAGTAGAGATCACCGTTCATAATGGAGAACCCGCCCTCCATCGTGACCTCGAAGGTCTGCCCGAATGCACGCGTCTTCGCCGTCGCAAGGATGCTGTCGGGATGCACGGTCACTGCGACATCGCTGAATTTATCCGCCTCGTTCGAGATGAGCCCGCGGATCGCGTCCGCATCAATGACGCCGCGCATCTCTACGCTCTCCGCCTCTGTGATGACAACATTGCGCTCGGAGAGGAGCGCGCCCATATCGAAGCGGAGATTCGTGCCCGAGACCGTCAGCTCGCGCACAAAGAGCTTGCCGATGCGCCCCTGCCGCATCACGCCGTCGATCGCGCCGATCTCACCGAAGATGAGGCGCGGACTATCGATGATTGACAGCTGCACATCCTCCGCCCCCGTACGCGCGCGCAGGCTGTCCGTGATCATCGTCGTGACCGCGTGCGGGAGTGCAAAGACGCCGCCGATGACAGCGACGATGAGGAAGATGATGACGGCAGAAACTTTCCACATGGTAAACTCCTTTGATCGGGGATAAATCGCTTCCCCAACCCATATCAAATTTCGTGATTTGCCTTTGCGTTGAGATACGCGCGGATGAAGGGATCGATGTCCCCGTCCATGACCGCCTGCACGTTGCCCGTCTCGGCGTTCGTGCGCACGTCCTTCACCATCGTATACGGCTGGAACACATAGGAGCGGATCTGACTGCCCCACTCGATTTTCTGCTGCACGCCCTCGAGTTTCGCGATCTCCTCTTCCTTCTTCTCCTGCTCCAGCTCAAACAGCTTCGCGCGGAGCATCTTGAGACACTGCTCCTTGTTCTGGAGCTGTGAGCGCTCATTCTGGCACTGCACGACAATGCCCGTCGGCTCATGCGTCATGCGCACGGCAGACGAGGTCTTGTTGATGTGCTGCCCGCCCGCACCGCTCGCGCGGAAGTAGTCGACGCGCACATCGTCCATATTGATGGGAACTTCCACAGCATCATCAATTTCGGGCATGACATCGCACGCGGAGAACGACGTGTGCCGCCGCGCCTGTGAGTCAAACGGCGAGATGCGCACGAGGCGGTGAACCCCCTTCTCCGATTTCAAAAAGCCATAGGCGTTGTGCCCCTTGATAAAGAGGGTCGCGGACTTCACGCCCGCCTCATCGCCCGGCTGCAGGTCAGCGGTATCGACCGTGAAGCCGTGCCGCTCCGCCCAGCGGCCGTACATCCTGAGGAGCATCTGCGTCCAGTCCTGCGCCTCCGTGCCGCCCGCGCCCGCGTGGAGCGTCAGGATGGCATCGTTCGCATCGTACTCGCCCGAGAGCAGGACCTCGAGCTGGAGCGTTTCAAGGCCCTCGGAAATAAGGGTCAGCTCCGCGCGGATGTCCGCCTCCATCGAGGCATCGTTCTCCTCGATGCCCATTTCATACAGGGTCTCGGCGTCCTCGTACTTCGCCATGAGATCACGGTACGTATCAACTCCGCCCTTGAGGTCGGCCAATTCCTGATTCAGCTTCTGCGCCGCCGCCGCATCGTCCCAGAAGGACGGCTCGCCCATCTTGTACTCGAGCTCGGCGATCTTCTCCTCCTTCGCGGGGATCTCCAGAGAG
>ERZ772971.986-NODE-986-length-16986-cov-4.696769_pt1 | contig 16986 bp, 14 predicted proteins | sample MGYA00511943_ERZ772971 | MGnify/ENA primary metagenome ERZ772971 (study PRJEB29015, sample SAMEA2737929) | human oral metagenome | biome: human oral; feature: human-associated habitat; material: dental | place: China | collected 2144 ... | reverse complement strand
TGGAGCACCTCGCTAAACGGCTTGTTTTCTGCTGAAAAAGTATTGAACAGATAGCTGAGCGTCCCTGAGAATATCCCTTTGATACGGGTGATGTTTTCGCCCGAATGGTGCAAGAGTCGAATAGTGTCTATCAGAGGTAAGCCTGCCCCTACATTGGTTTCGTAGAGATAGGTCTTTTGATGTTGTTTGAGGGTTTTGCGCAGTTCTTGGTAGAAGGCAAACGAAATTGTATTTGCTATCTTGTTGGCCGATACAAGGTCGTAACCACTCTTGATGAGTGGAATGTAGTTGTCTACAAAAGTCTTGCTGGCGGTTACATCTACTGCGATGAGGTTTTCTAAATGATGATTGCCTACGAAAGTTTGCAAGCTCTCTAAAGTGTAAGGAATGGCTTGTGTTTCAAAGGCCTCTCGCCAATCTTTTCCAATTCCTTGTGGGTTGGTTAGCAGCTGTCGTGAGTTGGCTATAGCTACAATGCGCAAGCTGATGTTCTTGCGGTGGAGTATGTTGTCGTGCGCGGCCAATACTTGGTCTATAAGGGTGGCTCCTACGGTGCCTTTGCCAAAGATAACCAGATTGATGCGGCGCGATACCCCAAAGATTTCACCGTGAATTACATTCAGTGCTTTGTGAAGATTTTCGGTTTTGAGCACCAAGCTCACATTTCGGCCTGTTACGGCATTGTTGATGAGCAAAGGTACAATTTGGTTGCGAATCAGGGCGTTGTAAGGGTGGTGGAAAGTAGCAAGCGGTTGGCCTACAATCGAAATGACAGCTACATTGTCTACAATGGAAACAGCACTCACGTCGTTCGTATAGAAGTCGTGCGAGAATTCTTCGTCTAAGGCAAGTTTGGCTTGTGTAGCATCTTTAGAGGCTACGACAAGACCTACCCCGCGCTCTGACGACCCTTGCGAGATGATACTCACACTGATGCCTTTCTGGGCAAGAGCTTTAAAAATGCGCGCATCTACCCCTACTTTGCCCAAAAGGCCGCGACCTTCCATCACAATGAGGGCATTGTCCTTGATCACCGAAATAGATTTTATCCCTTCTTGCACGCTCTCTTTGTGGATAAGGGTACCCTTGTCCTCGCTGTTGAAAGTGTTCTTGATGCGCAGTGGAATGCCTTTTTCAATCAGAGGGATGATAGTTTTAGCGTGTAAGATAGAAGCTCCAAAGTTGGCTAGCTCGTTGGCTTCTTCGTAGGAAAGCTGACGGATAATCTTCGCTTCAGGAACTAATTCGGGATTGGCAGTGAAGATGCCATCAACGTGCGTGTAGTTTTGTAGTTCGGAGGCGTTTAGGTAGTTGGCCAAAAGGGCTGCCGAGTAGTTGCTGCCATTGCGCCCCAAGGTAGTGGTATCGCCTTTTTCGGTAGAAGCAATGAAGCCTGTAACTACCACCACGTGGTTAGGTGGAATGGTAGCAAAGTATTCGCGGGTGCGTTTTTCTGATACTGAGTTGATGATTTGAGCATTGCCTACTACAGCATCGGTTTTGAAGATTTCACGGCTATCCACAAAAGTGCTTTCTAAGCCTTTGCGTTTCAGTAGCGCTGTTACGAGCTTGGCAGACATCAGTTCGCCTTGTGCCAATACCAAATCTTTGGTTTTGGGACTGTAGTCTTTCAGCAGCGAAACGCCTTCAAGAAGTTTTTCGAGCAACTGAAATTCGGGCTCAAACGACACGGCATCCTCATACTGCTGCTCGTCTTTCAATCGCTGAAAGTCGGCAGTGTAATTTTCTCCTTTACTCGCTTTTTCAAGCAAAGCCTCTAATTCATCGGTAGTGTTGCCGCGTGCTGAAACTACTACTGATAGAGGTTCCTTATGTGAGGCGATGATAATATCAATCACCTTTTCAATGCCGTCATTGGCAAGAGATTTGCCACCAAATTTTAATATCTTCATTTGTTTCTTTGTTTAAAACGCTCCCGCTGCCTCTACAGAGGCAACCGGCAGTTGGGTACTGCCATTTTCCCCTTGTCTTTAGAATATTTTTCTTAAAAACTGTTCTAACTGTTTGTGTTCAATCAGAAAAGCATCGTGCCCATGTATGGAGTGGATTTCGTAATAATCAACAGGTTTGCCCATTTCGCGCAGTTCGGTTACGGTGTCGCGGTTCTCTTGAGGAACAAAATAGAGGTCAGAATCGGTACTTACAATCGTAATGTGTGCTGTAATAGGTGCTACCGCCTCGGTAAAACTGCCGCGCTCTTTAGAGATGTCTATTGTTTTCACCAGCTGGTTCATCAGTTTGTAGGCAGAGAGGGAAAAGCGTTTGTGCAGCTTCTCGCCGTGGTGCAGCAACCACGTCTCTACATTGTAGAGTTGCAGTGGAGTGTTGGTCGTGCGCTCAAACTTCATTTTCAGCGATTGAGGGGTGCGGTAGCACAGCATAGCGTGCAGGCGGGCATCGTGTAGCGGACGGGTAGAATTTTTGAGTATCTGCTCTTGCAAGAGGCAGTTGCCTATAATCCAGTCAGTAGCCTTCCAATCGGCAGCTACTATGACCAACTCTTTGAAAAGGGTAGGCGCTAAGGCGGCCATCTCCCAAGCGATTCCTCCACCCAACGAACACCCTACCAGCGCAAAGACTTCTGTGAGCCCCAAATGGGCTGTGAGTCCCTCGTTGAAAATGCGAGCAACATCGGCAGCTGCCCAGTGCTGATAGTTAGTAATCATCTGGTATTCGGTAGTGCCGAAGCTATTCCCCGGAATATTGAAAGCAACCACTGTGTAGCGCAGCGTGTCAATCACTTTTCCATCGCCTATGGCTTCTTTCCACCAACCGTTTTCGCCTGTTACTTGGGAGTTTCCAGTGAAAGCGTGGTTTACTACTACCACGGGGGCTGAACCCAAAGGTTGTCCAAATACTTGGTAGAACACCTTGAGCGAAGCGATGCGCACTCCGTAGGTAGTAATGAAATCGGTCAGCTGATAGTGTAAAATGTCCGTCATAAAGCCCTTTGCTTACGGTTGTCCTTTTTGTGTGATATATTACTGCTTGTTGTGAAAGTAGTAAAACAGCTTTTTTTGTTCGGGGGCAAAGATATTAAGTTTTTTCTAAGTAGTCAAGTTTTTGCCGTTATTTTTATTTTCGTAGGTGAACGGTACTCTCCAAGTAACGATGAGGGCAGGGACAGTGCAAGCCATCACTAAGAGGAAAAAATGCTCGTAGCCCAAATAGGTGCTTAGGTAGCCACTAATCATTCCTGGAACCATCACTCCTAAGTTCATAAGGCTATTGGCAAAAGCATAGTGTGCCATTTGGTATTTTCCTGGTGCAATTTGCTGCATCATAAACAGAGTAAGACCTACAAAGCCAAAGCCATAACCAAAGTATTCTCCTACGATGCCCACAGCTATGGTAGTGAGGTGGGTAGGCTGAAAATAGGCAAAGAGCAGGTACACCACAAACGGAATGTTGAAAGCGCAGGCCAAGAGGAAGAGGGCTTTTTTGAGTCCTACACGCGACACAAAATAGCCTGCTACTATGGAGCCGATGATAAAGGCTACTGTACCTGCGGTGCCGTACACCAATCCGTATTGTTCATTGCTAAGTCCTAAGCCTCCTACTTCTAAAGAGTCCTTTAGGAAAAGAGGTGCTATTTTCATTGCCAATCCTTCGGCAAAACGGTATAAAAAGATGAAGAAGAGGTAGTAGAAGATGTGTTTTTTTTCAAAAAATGCTGCGAAAATGCCCCATAGCTCTTTGCTTTTTTCGCTAAAAGAGCCTTCTGTTTGCTTTTTGAGGTCTTTTGGGAGAGCGTACAAGTGGTACAGGCCTACCAATCCTAAAATCAAGGCACAAAGGCTCAAGATGAGTTGCCAAGAGGCTACAACGCTCATTCCTTGTGAGTTTACCAACCAGCCAGCCAAGAAGATGAGGCCGCCATTGGCCAAAACCTTGGCTAAGTTGTAGAAAGCTCCTTGCCAGCCAGAGTAGAGGCTTTGGGTATCAGCATCTAACTGTTCCATATACATACCGTCGCCAGCGATGTCGTGGGTGGAACCGCTAAGGGCTACTACCCCCATTAGCGCTAAGCTAAGGGTGAAAAAGTTAGGTAGCGGCAAGGAAAAGACAATCAAACCAAAAAAGATGGCAGAGAGCAATTCGGTGAGTACGATGTAGAGGCGTTTGGTGCCGTATAGCTCCATTACGACGCTCAAGATAGGTTTTAGCGACCAAGGGAGGATAAGAAGCGAAGTCCAGAAAGCTACTTGTTCGTTTGGGATACCCAAGTCCTTGAACAAGATAGGAGAAACTAACGACAGCATTACAAAAGGGAGCCCCATAGCAAAATAAGTGGTAGGCACCCAACGAATAGGATTTTTCTTTTGATTTTCCATAATGGTTGTGATTTTTTATGATAAAAATGAGATGTTTTTTAAAATGAGACAAAAGTACGAAAAGTTTTTAAAACTACAAGTTTAGAAAAAGAAACTTTTAACGAAAGTCGCTACCACCTACTTGCCATTTTTATTGGGAATCGGTCAATGAGTGCTGTTTGGAGGTAGGTAGTTGTTTTTTCTGTTTTTAGGAGGTTTGACAGAAAGTCGGTTTTGAGTGTGAGTAGTCTTGTTCTTCGCTTCGTCTCCACTATTCCTCCACAGTAGCTCTAAGGAGCCTCAAACAGTTTTTCTTTCTGTTAAATGTAGGGTTGGGAATAGATATTACTTTTCTCATTTCTGTTTTCTCATTTCGTACGTTTGAGCTAATTATCAAATTGGCAAATTGACAAATTATTTGTACCTTTGCCCCTGTAATTAACACTCTCGACAATGAATAAGAATACCGTTTTAGGGTGGGCAACCCTGATAATGATAGTAGTAGGTTTAGGGCTTATAGCTCTTGGCATTTTTAGATATGGAGAAGTAGCCGGCTTTGGCTTTGGAGCCGTAGGTTTAGGTTTTTTGGCCATAGCGTGGGTGTTCAATGCCCTGAAAGGAAGAGTTTAATAGTAGCACAATAGTAGTTAGTACATTGCCACATTGGCAAATCATCACATCATCTTGAAATCTTATCTCGTTTACATACTATTTTTTTGCTTTGTAGCCTGTCAAACCACTGAGAAGAAGGCGACAGTGCAGCCTTTTCTTTTTCCCGATGGGGTAGAACGCCTCTATCGCATTAACGACAAAGACAACTTTTTGAGCACTGTAGCGAACAACTCCTTTTGGAAGCAGTTCAGTCCGCTGCCCTTACAACCCCAGCAGCTGAAGCTCCTCAAAGCACTTCCTGACCACGAACCTTTGTGGGTAGCCTTTGATGCCCAAGGGCACTTTTCGGTACTACTGCCCCACATAGCAAACGACTCACTCTCTGTTTGGCATAACGCCAACCAGCAAGTGCAGAAGCAAAAGCTTTTTGGCAAAGAATGGTATTACACTCTTACAGAGAAATATCTCTTGATAGGTGATACCCCTGACGTATCGGTTTACCACGATGTTAAGAAGACCAAACCCACGCCACGCCAACAGCATTTGCAAGAACTGCAGAAACTCAGCAGTCCTAATAGCGTAGCAAACGTATACCTGCCCAAAGCAGTAACAAATCGCTATTTTGAGACTTTTTTTAACACGGCAGTGCTGCCCAATGCGTTGGACTGGGTGTCGCTCGATTTGTTTTTAGAAGAGAACAGTGTGCGGATGAGTGGAATAGCCTTTATAGACAAAGAAGGAGCAGACCCAATGCTGCACACCACTCCCTATCAGACAGCTTTGCTGCCCACAATGCCTGCCAACGTGCGGCAACTCTCGGCCTATACGTTTGAAGATGCGGACAAACTACTAACGAACGACAGCATCAGCAGTAGTAGCTTTCTTTCTACGATTAACGGAGTGGCTTTTGCTGAGATGCTCGACGGCCAATTTGCCGTAACTTCCTCTTTTGATGTAGATGAAACAATAGCACAACTACCTCTCCTCTCAGAAGACTTTCAGTACAACTTTGCCCTCTACGAGCTCAATTCGCAGCTGCCTTTACATTTCTTCAAGAACTTTGTGCCTCATTTTGTGCCTAAATATGCGGGAGTGCACGAACACAATATTGTATTTTCTCCAACTAAAGAGCTCCTCATCTCGGTACTGAACGAGATGCAGCGCGGCAATGTGCTTTCTGCCAATAAGGCCTACGAGCATTTGGAGCAGCACAGTGCCTCTAATGTCAGCTATACCCAGCTGGCCAACTTGTACGAATTGCCTCTGTTTAGCACGCATTATCCATACATCGCGGAGCATTACCGCTGGGCAATGTTTCAGCAAACACCTCAAAACGACTACTACGTGCTGAATTTTGTTTGCGAACGACAGTCGCCCAACACTCTTTCTGACGAGATGCGCGAGCGTTTTCGTTTTGCTTTGGACGACCAAATAGTAATGCCTCCGACCCTTTTGCTCAACCACCGCACCAAGCACTTGGAAATAGCAGTGCAAGATGCCAACAACGATTTTTACCTCATAGGCAACAATGGGTCGCTTCTTTGGAAAAAACACTTAGACGGGAAGATACAAAGCCCCATCTATCAAGTAGATTTATTCAAGAATGGCTTCTTGCAGATGGCTTTTTCTACCTCTAAGAGCATTTGGGTATTAGACCGCAATGGCAACGAGGTAGCTCCTTTTCCGGTAAAGTTCAAAACTGAGATTTCGCCCTTAGAAGTATTTGACTACGACAGCAATCGCGAATACCGCTTTTTGGTAGCTGAAAAACAAACGCTACACCTGTTAGACAGAAAAGGGCAAGCCGTTAAAGGCTTCTTTCAGCGTGCTAATGGCAACCCCTTGTTCACCCCTAAGCACGTACGTTTTAACGAAAAAGACTATCTGATTTATTCTTCTGACAATGGAACTTTCAACATCTTGCACCGCAATGGCGAGAACCGCATCACGGTGAAGGATAGATACCGCTTTTCGGCCAACCCTCCATTGCTGTGGAACCAACAATTTACGTTTGCTACTGACGACGGGAAGATAGTATCAGTAAACGAGAAAGGCGAGATACGCCAAGAGAAAAAGCCGCTGCTCCCTCCTTTCTATTGGGGGGGCAACAAGTATGCTCTCTACGCGCTCTCAGGAACTGAATTGAGCATAGGGAACCAAAAAATCAGTTTGCTAGAGGGGAACTACACGCGGCCTAAACTCTTTAGGCTTCGCGGGGTGAACTACGTGAGCGTTACCGATACTAATACCCAAAAAGCCTACTTGTACAACGAGAAAGGAACTTTAGTGAAGAATTTTCCTGTGGAATCGGTTACTCCTATTGCAATAGATGTAGATTTGGACAGAACCATATGGTTGGTAGCCCCCAAGACCCCTACCGAACTGGTGCTCTATACAGTGAAACAATTAGAGAATTAGGCAATGAAAAAAGCAGTTGTAATAGGCTTGGGGCTCATAGGGGGCTCAATGGCCTTGGAATGGAAGAAGCGTTTAGGCTACCACATTGCGGGGATAGACCTCAATGCCCAGCATATAGAGAAAGCCTTAGAATTAGGGATTATAGATGAAGAAACTACCTATGACCAACTGTGGGATGCTGAGATAGTACTGGTAGCAGTGCCTGTAAACCATATAAGTACTGTGCTATTGCAGGTGCTAGATAGGGTAGGCGAGGACACGCTGGTAATGGATGTAGGCTCGGTGAAAGGGCATATTTGCGCTGCGGTGGCAGGGCACCCTCGGCGAGAGCACTTTGTAGCTGCCCACCCGATGGCAGGGACTGAGCATTCTGGCCCTGAGGCAGCCCTCTACGACCTGTTCGACGGCAAAGTGATGGCTCTTTGCGAAGTAGGAGAAAGCCATTGGAAGCTCCTTGATCGCGCGTTGAGCATTGCAAAGGCTCTGCATATGAGAGTAAAGATGATGTCGCCTGCCGACCACGATTTGCACACAGCCTACGTGTCGCATCTGTCGCACGTGAGCTCTTTTATGTTGGGCAAAACGGTGCTCGAAATAGAGAAAGACGAATCGCAAATCTTCGACTTGGCAAGTACGGGCTTTGCCTCTACCGTTCGATTGGCAAAAAGCGACGCACAGATGTGGTGCCCTATTTTTCTTGAAAACAAAGTAAACGTACTCAAAGCTCTGAATGAATATCTCAAAAACTTAGAACACTTCAAACACCTATTGGAAACAGACCAAGTGCAAGGGATAGCGGAGGATATTCGTCAGGCGAACTATATTAGGAAGATACTCAAATAGCAAATACTCTTTTTATGATGAAGATAGAAGACGTACAGTTAGTCCTTTTGGACATACAAGGCAAATTGGCGCAGATAGTACACGACAGCGAAGCCGTGTTGCGCAATACTAGTATATTAGTTCAGGGCTGTAAAGCCTTAGAAGTACCCATCGTTTGGGTAGAACAGATGCCAGACAAATTAGGGGCAACACACCCCGAAGTAGCTGCAGTGTTAGAAGGGCATCTGCCTGTGAAGAAAAGCTGTTTTTCGGCTTGTGGAGAGCCTGCCTTTGTGGAACAGCTCGCACAAAATAAGCGCAAGCAGGTACTGCTACTTGGTATTGAAACGCATATTTGCGTCTATCAAACAGCAGTAGACCTACTTGCGCGGGACTATGACGTATATGTAATTGCCGATGCAGTGTCATCTCGTACCGAGAGCAACCGCCGTATTGGTTTGCAGATGCTTCGTGAGGTAGGGGCTAAGACTTTTAGCACAGAGGCTGTACTTTTTAACCTCTTGGGCACCGCTCAGCACCCTAAATTCAAGGAGATAGCTAAGTTAGTTAGGTAATCCTACATTGGCTAATTTGCTTCTTTCCGTACCATTATTCGGTTGTAAAGATACAGCGAGATAGCGGCAAAGATACCAATAGCACAGATGACGTACCACAACTTGTTGGGGTTGTAAGTTTCCCAAAGCATTGCCGTAATCTGTTGCTGGTTAAGGCCTAACTTCTCTGAAGCAAGGGCAAAATACTCGCTTTTGGTGAGGTTGGCAGGCATTTCGATAGCACGGTTTGCCATTTCAGTTTGAAGTAGTTGATACTTATCAGACCATTTTTCGTACAGGTTTCCTGAGATGAATCCAGTGAAGTAATTGCCTAGAGCTACCGGCAAGAAGTAAGTACCTTGGTAGAGCGCTTCTTTACCTTTAGGAGTGATTTGAGCAATGAAAGCCGATAGGGTAGGGCTTGCAGCCATTTCGCCTATGGAGAAAATCATTGTTCCAATAATAGTGAACCACACATTGTTGAAAACAAAAGTGAGAGTTACCCCAATGGTACCAATGATAGTACCGCGAATCATAGCACTTACGTGAGTCATCTTAGTAACGAAGTAAGATACAACTACTTGCAAGAGAATAATCATTAGGGAGTCGATATTGATGAACCACTCTGCTTTTACTTGTCCGCCCTCGGTAAGGGTAGTGCCTAGAAATGGGAGGTAGCGGTTAATCCACTGACTGATAGTAGAAGAGTCTATCCAGTCTTCAATAAAGTTAGGCAAGGTGTAGAACAGCTGGTTGAACATCGTCCAGAAACCTACCATAAGGAGCAGCAATATGGTGAGCCTGCGGTCTTTTAAGGCTTCAAAAATGTGCATAATAGACTCGTTGATTTCTTTCAAGAGCGGTTTGCGGTCTTTTTGCGCCATTTTAGGCTCTTTGTAGAAGAAGAGAACTACCAATAGGTTGATGACCATTACAACGGCAGCTTGAACAAAGATGATGCGCCACCCCAGTTCGGTGCGCAAGTAAGAGGACATAGCAGGGCCTAAGAAACCTCCTATGTTTACCATCATATAGAAGATGCCAAAGCCCATTGTGCTAGTGCTATCGTCGGTGTTTCGTGCAACCGTGCCATTCACCACGGGTTTGAAGAAACCACCGCCAATGGCCGCAAAAAGGAATACCATATACATTGACCAATAGGAATTCACTTCGCCCATTAGGTAGTAGCCTACTGCCATAATAGCGCAAGAGATGGTCAAGGAGAGCTTGTAGCCTATACGGTCGGCAATCACCCCAAAGATGAGAGGCAAAAAATATTGTATAGCTGTTACATTGGCCATAATACTTCCTTTCTGGGTGTGAGAAAGGCCTAATCCGCCTTCGTCGGTAGAGGCCACTAAGTACAATCCGAAAAGAGTGAAAATGCCATAAAACGCCCAACGCTCCATCAGTTGGAGAAAACTAGCTACCCAGAAGTTAGGAGAGAAAGTTTTGAGCGTGTCTGCAAAGGTTCTTTTGTTTTCTGTCATTATATTACAAAATTTACGTGTTTGTGAAAGGTTTGCAAAGGTAGCTATCATTTATCTATCTACAAAAATTAAAAGCACAATTCTACAAATAAGCACTGTTTTGTTATATTTGTAACATTACATAAGCTATGAAAAACGATTTACTATACCTTATTGCACTTAAGAAAACGCCCCTAGTAGGCGATGTTACGGCCAAGAAGCTCATAGCGCATTTTGGAAGTGCCGAGAGTGTTTTTGGTCAGCGGAAGGAAATACTAGAAAAAGTGTCAGGGATAGGCAAGAAAATAGCTCATCATCTGTTTTCTTCTCAGTATTTGCACGAAGCAGAGGCTGAATTGCGTTTTGCTGAGCAGCACAACCTCAGGATAGTCAGCTATGCCGATGCTGATTATCCGTTTTTTTTGAAGCAATGTGTAGATAGCCCAGTGGTGTATTACCAAAGAGGGAATATCCAGTTGCAAAACAAACGCCTTTTGGCCATAGTGGGCACTCGGCATGCTACCCATACGGGAATGGCTTTTTGTGAGCAACTGGTAGAGGCATTAGCCCCTTTAGGAGTAGTGGTCGTCAGTGGGTATGCTTATGGGATAGACATTACAGCCCACAAGGCGGCGATGAAAAACAGACTGCAAACAGTAGCCTGCTTAGCACACGGACTGAATTTTATGTATCCTCCTGCCCACCAAAAGTACTGCGACGAGATGGAAGAAAATGGCGGCTTCATTACCGATTTTGGCTACCAAAGTCCGTTTGACCGGAAGAACTTCCTCAGTAGGAATCGTATTATTGCGGGGCTTTCTGAAGCAACAGTGGTGATAGAATCGGGCAGCAAAGGAGGAAGTTTGGTAACTGCTGACCTTGCTTTTTCGTACGGGCGTGAAGTCTTTGCAGTTCCAGGTCGCCCTAACGATGTATACAGTTTGGAGTGTAACCATTTGCTGCAGTCGCACAAGGCACACTTACTGCTTTCGGCTGAAGACCTCATCAAGACATTGAAGTGGGATACGCCTGCCCCTCAAGCGGTACAGCAAGAGCTCTTTGTGAGCCTTACCCCTGAAGAGCAACTTGTTGCGGACTACCTGCGCGCTCACGGCAAACAGACCTTAGACAACCTCTCCTTAGGTTGCGAGTTGCCTATCTACTTGCTCACTAACCTTCTCTTTCAGTTAGAAATCAAAGGGGTTGTAACACCTCTCCCCGGTAAAGTTTTCGAAGTACGATAATAGGGTAAATTGAACAGAAAGATTATACACATAGATATGGATGCGTTCTACGCTTCGGTAGAGCAGCTAGATTTTCCTGCACTTCGCGGGAAGGCTATTGCTGTAGGCGGAGCGGAACCTCGTGGGGTAGTAGCTACTGCCAGCTACGAGGCGCGTAAGTTTGGAGTGCGGAGTGCTATCAGTGGGGTGCAAGCGCGCAAACTTTGTCCGCATCTTATCTTTGTGAAACCTCGTTTTGACCGCTATAAGCAGCTTTCAATGCAAATTCGTGCTATCTTCTACGAATATACAGACTTGGTAGAGCCTCTCTCTCTGGACGAAGCCTACTTAGATGTAACAGAGAACAAGAAAGGAAACCCTTCGGCAACGCTTATCGCTCAAGAAATACGCCAACGCATTTTCTTGGAAACAGGGCTTACTGCCTCGGCAGGTATCTCGGTGAATAAGTTTGTAGCTAAGATAGCTAGCGACTATCATAAACCGAACGGACAAAAAACAGTGCCTGAAGCTGAGGTTCAAGACTTTTTGGATGTGCTGGATATTAAAAAGTTCTACGGAATAGGGAAAGTAACTGCTGAGAAAATGTACCTTCTCGGTATTTTTAAAGGCAAAGATTTGAGGAGTAAATCGTTAGGGTTTCTCGAGCGGAACTTTGGCAACAGTGGTCATTATTACTACGAGTTGTCGCGGGGGATTCATCGGAGTGAGGTGCAACCTTTCCGGATTCGCAAATCGGTAGGGGCAGAACAGACCTTTGCAGAGAACCTAACCAGTGAGATTTATATGGAACGCGAGCTCTCGCTCATTGCCCAAGAGGTTGTTCAAAGGCTTCAAAAACAACAAGTGGCGGGCAAGACTATTACACTAAAAATCAAGTACAGCGACTTCAGTACCCACACCCGTAGCAAGACGCTCAAGGACTTTATCAGCTCCCACGAGGAGCTTATGGAACCCCTGCGCGAACTTCTCTACCAAGACCGTCTTCACGATTCGGTGCGACTGCTGGGGGTGTCTCTTTCTAACCTCAATAATGACCCTGAACATCTTCCCCCTTCTCGTCCTCAGTACATACAGCTGAAACTGGTATTCCCAGAGGAGTAAAGAGCGAGCCGCACGAGATAGTGGCACGGGTGTTTGATGTGAGGGGTAATTTGCTAATTTGTCAGTTTACTAATTTATTTATACCTTTGCCGCTCTAATATTATACTTCCTTGCGTATGCTTTCTCCCGTTTTTGACTACCTTTCTGACTTAGCTAAAAATAACCACAAAGAATGGTTTGACGCGCATAAGGATACTTATGAGCAGGCTAAGAATATCTCTACACTTTTCTTTAAGAAAATTTATGCAGAGATAGCTCTTTGTGATACTGTTTCTCCTCTGAAAGTGTATCGCATTTACCGAGATTTGCGATTTTCTAAGGACAAAACTCCCTACAAAACGCATTTTGGTTGCTACATTCAGCGCAAACAGCCGCACTATCGCGGGGGCTACTACATACACCTCAGTCCAGAAGAGACTTTCATAGCAGGTGGTTTTTTTGAGCCTAACAAGGAAGACCTTTTGCGCATTCGCCAAGAAATTTCGTTGGACGGGCAAGGGTTTGAAAAAGTGATGAATAGCAAGGCTATTCAGCAAGAGTTTGGCGGAGAGGTCTGGGGCGAGGAGTTGAAAACAGCTCCTAAGGGTTTTGAGAAAGACGACCCTATGATAGCCTACCTGCGCAAAAAGCAGTTTCTACTCAAACGCGACTACACACAGCAAGAGGCTTTGACGCAGGAACTTGACCAGAAGATGGCCAAAGGACTGTTGGCAATGCGTCCTTTTTTTGATTTTATGACAGAAGCTCTTACGACGAGTCTTAATGGAGAGAGCCTTTTATAGCCTAAAGGGAGAAGAAATGAAACTGACATTTAACAAGAAATACTTTGTTTGGGCATTGGCCTTGTTGGGGGTAGAAATGCTCATTGCTACAGTCCTGAGATCGGTTGGATTTGTCAGGGGGTATTTGGGCGATGTGCTTGTAGTCATACTATTGTACTACTTAATTCTTTCGTTCGTCAAACTAAGGCAACCTAAGAAGCTGATAGGTGCGATTTTCCTCTTTGCAGTAGCGGTAGAAGTGCTGCAATACTTTGGGGTGGCTACTTACTTAGGCTTTACTAAAGGAAGTTTGGGATATATTCTTTTGGGCAATCATTTTTCGTGGGGCGACATAGTTGCTTACGGGGTAGGTTGTTTGATATTGTTTTTTCTGTAGACCGTTGCCAGCTTTTTTGACTATTGGAGAGAACAGAAGTAGCAGGGAACCCAAGTCTTTTTTAGAAAGTCAAGAAATAATTCGACTAAATTTGCAGTGTTAATCATCGCTGTAAAACTGATTTTTAAACGATGAAAAAAATATTAGTAACAGGAGGAGCAGGCTTTGTAGGCTCTAACCTCTGTGAGGCGCTTGCCAAAGATTCTAGCCACCAAGTGTATTCGTTAGACAATTACTTTACAGGCAAACGCGAGAACCACGTGGCAGGTGTTACCTATATAGAGGGTAGCACAGAGCATATTTTTGAGCTCATCAGTTTTTCGCCCGATATTATTTTCCACTTAGGGGAGTACTCGCGGGTAGAGCAGAGTTTTGAGGATATTGATAAGGTATTGCTTTTTAATAAAATAGGGACTTTGAAAGTCTTGGAGTTTTGTAGGAAGCGAGGTTCAAAACTCATTTATGCGGGCAGTAGTACTAAATTTGGCGATGGGGGCTTGGGAAAAGACCAAAGCCCTTATGCGTGGAGCAAATCGTCGAATACGGAGCTGGTGAAAAACTACGGGCTGTGGTACGGTATTGATTATGCAATAGTGTATTTCTACAATGTGTACGGGCAGCGAGAAATCAGCACGGGCAAGTATGCGACCCTGATTGCTCTTTTTGCTGAGAAAATGAAACAAGGAGCTAAGCTGACGGTAGTTTCTCCAGGTACGCAGCAGCGCAATTTTACCCACATAGAGGATATTGTAGCAGGACTGCTTTTGGTAGGAGAGAAAGGACAGGGTGATGGCTACGGCATTGGCAGTCCTGAAACCTACACTGTTTTGCAGATAGCTGAGCTTTTCGGCGGGACTATAGAAATGTTGCCTGAGCGCAAGGGAAACCGAATGACTGCTGAGGTGGTAACCCAAAAAACAGAAGCCTTGGGATGGAAAGCCCAAAGGCACATAGAAGAATACATCAAAGAGTTAAGGAAAGGCTAATTCTTACTAATGAGGTTTTAACCACTATTCTATACAGAAGTTATGACAATTTTATTTTTTACCCACGGCAGCAAGGACTTTCTCAATGAGGTAGCCTATGCTGTTCTTTCCTATTATCAGCACCATAAGGCGGGCGAGAACAACATAGTAGTGTATACGGATAATGAAGCTTACTTTCGCACAATTCTTCCTGCTGAGGTTCGCTATGTGAATGTCAGTCCTGCACAAGTGAAACAATGGCGTGGAGCGATTGATTTTGTGCACCGTGTGAAGATAGAGGTGCTGAATGATGCTTTGCAGCGATTTCCTAATGAGCATATTCTCTACTTGGATAGCGATGTTTGTTTTAAGCAAAACATTTCTTTTTTAGAAGAAAAGATTCGACAAGGTACTCCGCTGATGAGTTTGAAAGAAGGAGTGATAGCCAAAAGTTCGTTGCGGCACTTTAAAACATTGGCTTCTTATCTCAAAAAACATCATTACCAGATAGGAACTACTCCTCCTACTGTAGTAGCAGCAGACCAAGCAATGTACAATGCGGGCATCATAGGGCTTGCTCCTACTGATTTGCCTATTGTAAAACAGGTACTTCAGCTCACCGATTTTCTTCACCCTGATATTCAGAACCACGTAACTGAACAATTTGCTTTTACAGTGTTACTGCAACAGAAAGGTACTATCTACGAAGTAGAGCCTCATATTCACCACTATTGGTATTTCAAGGAGTTCCGAAGCATTATAGCGCAGTTTTTGGAAGAAAACAAAGGGAAGACTTTTGATACATTGGTGGCTCTTTCGGCAAAAATCAATCCTGAGCGTATGGGCAGAGAGAAGCTGGCTTACAAACAGATGAACTTCTGGCAAAAACTTGTGCAAAAGATTAGCAAAGGGAGAAAATGGAGAATCATCTACGAATGAAAATAGCCATCACGGGGGCAAGTACGCTAGCCGCTGAGACATTGTCGCTCTATGAGGGGGTGCCCCAAGGGCGACTTTCGGACGGGAAACGAGCTCTTATAGAGGCACTTCGCACTTCTGCTCCCATTTATGAAAATCTAGACCCTACCGTGCTTTATGCGCTGCACACAGCACGCTTGGCGGTAGAGCAAGCAGGTTGGCAGGGAGAGCGTTTTGGTATTAACATAGGTTCTTCGAGAGGCGCAACGAGCCTATTTGAAAAGCATTTTAGTTACTTTTTAGCGGAGGGCAGCTGCCAAACTTTGGCTTCGCCAACAACCACTTTGGGCAACATCAGCACTTGGGTGGCGCAAGATTTGGGGAATGAGGGCTTTGAACTGTCGCATTCCATCACTTGCTCTACAGCACTACACGGGGTGGCCAATGCGGTGGCTTGGCTGCAAAGTGGAATGGAAGACCGCTTTTTGGTGGGAGGGGCTGAAGCGCCTTTAACTCCTTTTACGATAGCACAAGTGAAAGCACTGAAAATTTACAGCAGTCTGCCTCTGCCTTACCCTTGTAGAGCGATGGATACCACTAAGCGACAAAATACGATGGTGTTGGGCGAAGGGGCAGGGTGTTTTTGCTTGGAAAAAGGAGAACAGGCTAACGCTTTGGCCTATATTGTGGGCTTGGGGTTCGCGACTGAAAAGCTCACCCATAGTGTGTCGCTTTCGAGAGAAGGAGAGTGCTTGCAAACAGCTATGCGGCGTGCATTGGCAAGTGCTGGGCATCCTACAATAGACGCTATTGTTACCCATTGTACGGGGACTATCAAAGGAGATCAAGCTGAGTTACACGCTATTAAGGCTGTTTTTGGAGAGACGGTTCCGCTGCTGACCAACAACAAATGGCAACACGGGCACACGTATGGCGCCAGCGGGGCACTTAACCTTGCGATGGCTATTAGAATGCTGCAAAACAATCGGTTTGAAGGAGTGCCTTATCTGAATGCCCCCTGCGAGGTGCCTTCCCAACTCAATACAGTGATGCTCAACGCTGTGGGCTTTGGCGGCAATGGCATTACGCTAATTTTAAAGGCTAAGGCAACTGATTAGAGACGAGAAAAGGCGTTGGAAAAGGCGTTTTTAGCAATGTTTCGGAAGTATTTAGAGAGCTGAACACTACAGATAAAGGGTAGATAGTAGGTGTTTAAAACTTTGATAATGAATAGTTTTGCTGTTTTTAGCTCAAAAAAAAGTACAATATTTCAAAGAAAAAGATTGCTATTCAAAAAAAAGTCTTACCTTTGCCCTCAGTAATTATAGTTATAAAAAAAGAAAAATTATGTCAGACATTGCATCAAGAGTTAAAGCCATTATCGTTGATAA
>ERZ772971.985-NODE-985-length-16989-cov-11.744538_pt1 | contig 16989 bp, 8 predicted proteins | sample MGYA00511943_ERZ772971 | MGnify/ENA primary metagenome ERZ772971 (study PRJEB29015, sample SAMEA2737929) | human oral metagenome | biome: human oral; feature: human-associated habitat; material: dental | place: China | collected 2144 ... | reverse complement strand
GGCAGAATCTCTACGCGCTCGCCATGGGCATCCCCCTCGCCGCGCAGCTCGTCACGACGGCCCTTGCCGGGCTGTGGTGCGACGCTCGCTCGTCCCAAGCGTGCCTGCTCGCGGGCCTCGGCGTCCTTTCCGCGGGTTTGACGGTGTGCACGGCCGCCCCCACGATGGAGCTCTTCGTTGTCGGCAGAACTGTTCAAGGCCTCGGCGGAGGCATGTGCATAGTCCCGCTGTACTCGATCCTTGGCAGCCACGTCCGCCCCGATCGTCAGGGACGCATTTTCGCCATGATTTCGGGCGCTTGGATTCTGCCGTCGATGGTCGGGCCGGTCGTGGCAGGCTGGATGGTCGAATCATTGAACTGGAGGGCCGTTTTCGGATGCGTTCCAGTCCTTTTCCTCTTGGGCCTTCCCCTTTTGCTCATCGTCCTCAAGCGCCTGCCTAAAACTGACCCCGGGCCGCTCGTCGGCTGGACGGGGATTATGATCCCCTCCGTACTCACAGGCGCATCCATCGCGGGGCTTCAGATCCTCTCCGGGACTCCGCCGGAGAAGTTCACTGGCGCGGTGTACGCCGCCGTCGTTCTCACCGGCGTTTTGACTTTCGTTTTCATTCGCCCTCTGCTTCCGCGCGGCACGTACGTCGCCCGGCGGGGTCTCGCCTCGACGATTCTCATGCGCGGCTTGAGCAGCGGCACTTTGCTCGGCACCGAGGCCTTTCTTCCCCTCCTGTTGCAAAAGATCCACGGCTGGCGCCCCACCGAGGCGGGATTCATCCTGACGGTCGGTTCGATCACGTGGGCTTTGGGCTCGTGGATCCAGGGGCGGATCTCGTCCCCCGATCTGCGACGGAATATCGCCTCTCTCGGAACGACATTCCAGCTGTGCGGCATTCTCGTCGTCGTCCCCGCGAGCTTTTATCGGTTCTCCCCGTGGCTCGTCGTGGCCGGATGGAGCCTGGCGGGATTGGGAATGGGCTTGGTCTTTTCGGCCATGGCGGTTCACGCGTTGGCCATGACTCCCAAACGCCGGCAGGGGACGACGTCGTCGGCCATCCAGCTCGCCGACACCCTCGGTTTCTCCTTCTGCGTCGCGGTCGTCGGCTTGGTCTATGCCATCGTCATGCCCGCCCAAGAGTGGGCTTTCGCCGCCTCGGTCGGAACGATGGCGCTGTTGAGCGTGGTGTCCTTGATCGTCGTGCGAAGGACAGTCCCCCACCCCGGCTCCGAGGAGGAAGCCCAGCTCCAGTCTTCGGCGCGCGCAATCGAGTCCGTCGTTTAAAATCCCACGCCGACACCTCGCCGTGCCACATCTCACCCTCGCAAAAACAAACATTTCACGCTTGAAGGACTAGACTCCTCTAGGCGCATCGTCGCCCCAGCTTTTCGCCTGCCGGTTGCTAGGCGAGCGCGCGGTGTTATCAGGTTTCGTGGCGCGCGCTGGACAACTGACAGGTGAACATGACCGAATACAATGCGCCCTCGCTCGACGAGGGAACCGACGACGCCCTTGCACCGCGCAACGACGCCTTCCCATTCCGAAGCGATGAAAGCATCGACGACCTCTTTGCGTATAACGGCGACGAGGGCTCCGGCGCCTCCCCCGAGGGCGACAACGGCCAGAGCCGAAACCGCGGCGCTTCGCGCCAAAACGGCGAGGTCCCGCACGAGAGCGGCAACGGCCAGAACCAGAGCGACGCCGTCGGACTTGGAAACGACGCCACGCCCAAGAAATCCGACGACGTCAATTCCAGCGACGTCCTTTTCGACGACCTCGGGCTGCCCGAAGACCTCCTCTCCGCGGTGAAGGAGCTCGGCTTTTCGGCGCCCACCGCGATTCAAGCCGCGGCCATCCCGATTCTTCTGAGAGGAAAGGACGTCGTCGGCGTCGCCCAGACGGGAACGGGCAAAACGGCAGCCTTCGCCCTTCCCCTCCTTGCTCATATCGACCCCGAAAAGCGCGAGGTCCAGTCCCTTGTTCTCGCCCCGACGCGCGAGCTGGCGATGCAAGGAGCCCAGGCGATCGAGTCTTTCGCGGCGAAATCGCGCGGGGTCGACGTCGCCGCCGTGTACGGCGGGTCCTCCTATCTCCCCCAGCTCAAGGCGCTCGAGGGCGGGGCGCAGGTGGTGGTCGGCACCCCGGGGCGCATCATGGACCTCATGGACCGCGGCGCCCTTCGTTTGGACGCCGTCCGCTACTTCGTGCTCGACGAGGCCGACGAAATGCTCCGCATGGGATTCGCAGAGGACGTCGAAAAAATCGCCTCCGAAGTACCCGAGGGTCGGATATCCGCGCTTTTCTCGGCGACTATGCCGCCGCCGATTCGGCGCGTGGCCGAACGCCACCTGAGCGACGCCGAGGAAGTGACGATCTCGCGGCCCGCGACCACGGTCTCGACGGTCAAGCAGATGTACGCCGTAGTGCCCGAGCGGCACAAAATCGGCGCATTGGCGCGGGTTTTGGCCGTCACTGAGGCCCAAGCGGCCCTCGTTTTCGTCCGCACCCGCTCGACTGCCGAGGATCTGACCATCGAGCTTGGGGCCCGCGGCGTGGCGACGGCGGCGCTTTCAGGCGACGTCGTGCAGAAAGAACGCGAAAAGCTCGTCGCGCGCCTGCGCGACGGGACGCTGGACGTGCTGGTGGCCACCGACGTCGCCGCGCGCGGGCTCGACGTCGACCGCATCGGGCTGGTCGTCAACTTCGACGTCCCGCGCGAAACCGACACGTACGTCCACCGCATCGGCCGCACCGGGCGGGCCGGCCGCACAGGCGAATCCATCACGTTCGTCACGCCCAAAGAGCGCCCCCGCCTGCGCCGCATCGAAAAGCAAACGGGCTCGCGCATGGAGCAGATCGAGCTGCCCACGCCCGCAGAGGTTTCGAAGCTGCGCGCGCGCAGAACGGTGGAGCAGGCGATGGCCCGCGTCGCGAAAGGGCGCCTGTGGGTCTACGAGGAAATCCTCGAAGACTTCGTCGCCGAGCAAGCCAAGGCGGCCGCCCAGTCCGGCTCCGGCGCGCATCTTGACTCGCACGAGCACGGCTCCGATTCATACTCGCAGCTTGACTCGCTTGACTCGCATCCGCGCTCAGATTCCGGCTCACAGCGCGATTCGCACGCGCAGGCCGGTCCGGTGAGCCTCGAAACCCTGACGATGGCGCTCCTGGCCCTCGCCGTGCGCGACCCCGGCCCGGTGGCGGGCGAAGAGCCCGAGCGTCTTACGGAGGATTTCGGCTCGGAGCGCGAGGGGCGTCCCCGAAAGGAGCGTCAGCCGCGCCGCCAGATGAAGAACTCCGTTCGCTACAGGGTGGAGGTCGGACACAAAGACCGGGTCAAGCCCGCCGCCATCGTCGGCGCGCTCACGCACGAAGGCGGGCTCAGCGGCTCCGATCTGGGCCACATCGATATTTTTCCGACCTTCTCCCTCGTCGAGATCGGAGTTCCGCTCTCCCCCGAGGCGCGCAAACGCATTTCTCAGGCCCGAGTTTCGGGCAGGGCTCTGAAGATCAGCGAGGACCGCGGCCCGGGAGGCTTCCGCGACGACGCCGGACGGGGCCGCCCGCGCCGGGACTCCGACTATTCCGACCGCGGCCGCAGCCGCGGCGATCGAGGGTCGCGATACGACCGCACCACCCGCGACGAGCGCGGCTTCAAGCACGACCGTCGCGGCCGCGCGGGCCGCGGGAACAGGTAAGGCGGCCTATGCTGGCACAGGCAAGGCCGGTCTGTGCGGTCGGCTAAGCCGTAGGCACGGGGTCCTTCGCCGAACGCGTCCTGTCCAGGTACCCCGACCGCCACACGTACACAGCCGCGACGAGCAGGCCGGTGCAGAGCCAAACTGCCCACCACGGGAAATGAGGTAGGTCAGACGTCGCATGCGCGTTGGCCAGATCCTTGGCGGGGGTCGGCTCGATCCGCTCGGCCGTGACGAGAATGCGATGGGTGTTGATGCCCAGGGGCGTGCACGTCACGAGGGTGACGAGGTCTTTGCCGGGGACCGGGCGCAACGATTCGGTCTCGGTCGGCTCAACTACCTTTGTCTCCGTCACCTTGTAGGCGAGCACCTTGCCGAACACCTCGATGGTGAAGGTGTCGCCGATCTTGACCCGGTCGAGGTTCGTGAACATGGTGGCGTTGGCAAGCCCGCGATGAGCGGTGATCACCGATCGGGTTCCCGGGCCTCCGACCGGCAGAGAGGTTCCTTCGAGGTGCCCCGCCCCCTGGAGAAGGGTGGCGTCCGACGTTCCGTGGTAGACGGGGAGGTCGACGTCGATCGCGGGGATCTTCAGCCGCGCCATCAGGCCCGATTCGTCGGTACGAAGAATGGCGTTGTAATCAAGTTTGCCGTTCGAGCTTTTGCCGGCCCCGGTCGGAACGTTCGTGTCCGCTTTGTACACGGCCCCCGCGTTCAGGGCCGCATTGTACGCATGGGCCTGTTTGATCTGCTCGGCGGCCGAAGGATGGGCCCGGTTGACCTGCCTCTCGTAATTGTCGACGACCTTCGACTGATTGAGCTGAGAGACCCAGCTGGCCGCCTGCGGATAGAGGAAGATGCTCAGGCCGAGCACCCCGATGAGTGCGGGAACCAGGGCCGACGGCGCGAGCTTCCACTTGCCTTTTCGCCCGCGATTGCGGCGTGATCGCTTGAATGTCATGTTTTCTTCCTTGGCCGCGCCCAGCTTGCCGCACGGGTCTTGCTTCCTGTGCAGGAACGCTTTGCAAGAAGGCGTTTCGTGCGAAAGCCGGTTGTATAGAAAATTTGGTTCAAAAGTTATGTTCGAGGGCGCTATGTACAAGTGAGTTCGCGCGAGCGAATTTAGGGAGGAGCCTTCGGCGCGACCCCGTTTTCCGCGAAGAGTTTGCCACGAGAGAGGTTGTACGAGAGCGCAATTGTGGCGGGGAAGCCTTCGCTCCCCCGCCACACCGTGTGCCTTTCGACGAGAGGCCGCCCGCGTTGCCATATCCATATCGGCTCAGCGGGCGCCGCCTGCATTTGGATCAGACGCTCTGCGCGCGCATCCGCGCGTTGCCGCTCGCACGTGCTCGGGTTGCGTGCGCCGCGCGGAACGGCGCACGCAACCCGAGCAAGGACGCCGGCGTCGCCCGCAAGTTCGTGGGCTGACGCGGCGTCCCGCGGGGTCACAGGGCTGCCGTCTGACGCTTGCGGCGCGAACGGGCCACAAACACGGAGCCGACTGCGATGGCCACGAGGGTGGCGCCGGCCAGCATCATGATGAGCTTGCCTGCCGCACCGGTCAGGGGCAGGCCGGGCACGTCCTGCTTGGAGTTTTTCACGGTCACCGCGGCCGACGTCGTCTTTCCGGCCTTGACTGTGATTCCGGTGAACTCCTTGCCTCCGGAGGGAAGCGTATAGCCGGCGGGCGCCTCGATCTCTTCGATCACGTAGCAGCGCTGGCTGTGATCCGGAGTGACGGCCTGGGCGTCCGGGGCGCCCTGCTTCTTGTCGACGAACAGGCCCTCGATGGAGACGACGCCGTTGGCCGCGGAGACGAAGGTGTCCTCCCCGCCGATGGAAATCGGGTCGCCGCTCTTGACGGCGCTCTCGCAGGAGGCCGCGTAGGGGTCAGCCGCGTTGTAGACCTTGAACTTCGCGCCGGCGAGCGTCTTCTCGTTGTCGGCGTCGGTCTTGTTGATCGCGATGTCTCCCCACGAGGTGACGACCTTGTTCGTAGGCGTGGGGGGTTCGCTCGGAGGAGTCGTCGGCGGATTGTCCGGCGGGGTTGACCCCGGAACCACGTCGATGTACAGGTTGGCGACGTTCTCGATGACTCCGCCCGCGGGAACGGTCTTGACCTTGGCGCTGAAGACGACCTCAATCGTCTCGTTCGGGACCGTCCGAAGGTAAGCCAGGCCTGCCTTGGTGAAGCCGACGCTGGGATTCTGCCCGCCGGTGGCGACGTAATAGGACGGGTCGACGGCCTGCCCCTTGATCTTCACCGAAGCGACCTTGCCTCCCTCGAGGTTGGAATCGAGGGGATCGGAGACGACAAAGTGCTTGAAGCTGTCCGTCGCGGCGATGCTCGGGATCTTCGCCGTCACCGGGAAGGTGACCTGATCGGCCGTCTTGATGCCGTTCTTCGAGACCTCGACGCCCTTGGTGGGTGCGACCACGACGGTGTTCTTCGGGTAGACGTTGACGTTGTAGAGCCAGTTCCCGTCGGCGTGGGCGGTGTTGGCCGCGTTGTTCGGGAACGGAATCGTCACGAGGAAGGGCGCTGCCTTCTTCTTGACGGTGCTCGGGGCCTTGGTCTCACATACGAGGTAAGCCTTGACCGGCAGGTTGCCGATCGTCGTCACCCCTTGGCCGTTCGTGGGGCTGCTGACCTTCCCGGCGTCGAACGCAGCCGCCGCGCCGCTGGGCAGCGTGAGCTTCGGCGTGTTGAAATCCGTGCCGCAGGCGTCGGCGGGAATGTTCCAGTTCTTGAGGTTGTTCCAATCGGCCTGGGTCTTCAGGTCGAGGTTGGAAATCGGGAAGGCCGTGAAGGTGACTCCCGCGACGCCGGCGCCCCCTTGGGTGTCGGTCTGGCCGTCGGCGGTGCCGTCGGCTTTCTGCGAGCCGGCCTCGTGTTTGTGAATGACAATCGATCCGGTGGCGTTGGGATCGATGTTGCCTTGGTCGGCGAAGGCTGCGCTTGCGCCTGCGAGGCCGGCGATGCCCAAAGCCAGCGCTCCGACCACGGCACTCGCACGCAGCCTGGCGGATTGAGTGTGTGTGCTCATCTGGTTGTTTCCTTTTCTGATGAGACCGACGCGTATCGGTCGGACTCGGGTCTGTTGAAAAACTGGGTGTGCAGGATCTAGATCGTCTGCAGGTCTATCGGCGAGGCGGCGTTTCTCCTCTCCCGCGTCGGATCTTCCGCCGGACGAACGCGCCGACGCCCGCTAGCGCCAGGAGGCCTCCGCCCCACAGAAGGAAGGAGTCCGCGCTCGCCCCTCCGGTCAGCGGCAGCGAAGGGACGTCGGCCTTCTCGTTGACGAAGGCGGCGGAAAAGACATGGTTGAGCGCAGCCGGGGAGATCGCAAAGGCGTGGGCTGCCGTGCTCAGCTTGTACCCGGCGGGGGCTGCCGATTCCGTCAGCTTGAAGGACCCCAGGCCGATGTTCTCGACCTTGAACGATCCGGGAAGCGGATCGACGTCCTTGTATTTTCCGCCCGTGCACTGCGCAGCCGTGGCCTTCACGCAGTCCTCGACAACCGTGTCGGCGGGAATCTCCGGGCCTGTCAGCTTCCATTCCGAGCCGGCCAGGGCTTTGCCGGTCTCGTCGGCCTTCTTCCACGAGACCGTCCCCTTGTAGGGTTCGTTGACGATGGCATTGTCAACGATCTGATCGGCTACGTCTCCGGAATCCTGAAGCCTCGCTGTCAGGTTGGTCGGCGTTATCTTGTCGAAGACGAAGGTCTTGTCCGTCGGCACGTAGCTTTCGGGCGCCTTGGCCTCCTTCAAGGTGTAGGTTCCCCATTTGAGATCGGCGAGCTTGAACTTGCCCTTTGCGGGGTCCTTGTCAGGCCCCGCGCACGCGCCGTCGCTTACGCAGTCGGCCACGGTCGCGCCGCCCGGGAAGCTAGGGCCCGAAACGGTCCACTGGGAGCCGCCGAGGGGCGCCTTGTCGACGGAGCTCACTTTGCCCCACACGAGCGATCCGGGCTTGGATTTGTTCGTGATTTCGCAGCTCACCCTGTCCTGTCGGTTGAGCGTGAGCGTGGCCTTTCCTCCGGTCGTCGGGCCTACCTGCGACGAATACCTCTCGCCCTTCGTGCCCGGAGTCTCCGAGCACGTCCATTGGCCGCTCTCGTAACCGGCGGACGCAGGGTTGGTCGAAGTCTCGGAAAGGGCGACCTGCCCCTGCCGCATGCTTTGCGGATTTCCCTTGGCGTTTCCGGTTTTGCCCTTGCCGGAGATCACGACGTCGGAGGCCTTGCCCTCAAGCGTCCACTGATCGGCGCCGAGCGCCGGAACCTCGCTGCTCGCGTAGGATCCGTCGACCTTCTTCGTCAGCTGGAGCGTGGGAACGCGGATCGAAACCTTGTAGTCCTCGACTTCGCCCGTGGTGGTTATGCCGGTGGGCTTCTGGTTGTTGCCGCCGTTGTCGTTCGTGATGCGCACGCGCATGTAGCTGTCGGGATGCGAGCCCTGCTCGCCGTCGACGCTTCGCACGGAGTTTGTGACGTCGTTCGGCACCTTCCAGGTCAGTTTCGCCTCGCCCGCCGTGCAGGGGACTTCGCCGCTCTTTTCCTGGGAATCGAACGTTCCGTTGTTGTTCCAGTCGATCCATCCCGCGGCTTTGCCGACGCCGGCGCATTTGACCGTTTCCGAATGGGTGTCGCCGGGGAACGTTCGGATTCCACCGTCCCACTTGGTCGTGTCGATTCCGTCTTCGTCGTCGAACAGGCCGTTCTTGTCGTCGCCCTGGGCGTCGTCGCTGAACTTCTGGTAGCCCTCGGCGTCGATATGCTCGCCGAGGCGCGGGGCACCCTGGTCCATCGACATATTCGCCTGCGGGTTCAAGGCGAAAAGATCGGTGCTGCCGGCCTTGGGAACCTCTCCGCCCTTCCACGTCGGCTGGAAGGTCGATCCGGCGTAGCCGTATGATTTCGGCGCGTCGCCGAAGTCCGTGGCGACGATGAGTCCAAGCGCGACGGCGGAGTAGCCGGAGCCCTGCAGGGTGATCGTCGCCTTGGTCACGCCTTCCATGAACATGACCGCGTCGGGGCCGCCCAGGCCGTTGGGCTGGGTGTAGCTTCCGTTTTTCCCTCCCGCGCCCCTTTGGTAGACGCATTCCTCGTCGGAGGGCATGAGCCGCAGCGTCTTGCCGCCGTTTGACATCTCGGCGTCGGTCGTCACCAACTTGCCGGTAGTCTTCGAGACGCACGTCTTCGAACGCAGCGTGTCAAGCACGCGCCAGCGGACGTTCTGGTCGGTGCTGGCCTGGACCCATTCGTCCGCCCACTCGTTCGCGGCCCAGCTCTTGATCCCGTACCGCCTGGACGAGGCCTCGGCGTCGGCGAAGACAAGCCCCTGGACGGGCACCTGCTTGACCGCGCCTCCCGGGGTGTGCAGCTCGACCTTGCAGGAGTAGTCGACGCTCACGCGGGCCGCGTAGCCGGTGGGCTCGGTGCTCGAGCCGGGGGTCCCCCACTTTTTTCCGTCCCACGTATTGCCGCCGTTGTAGGCGTATCCGTTGGCCAAGCCGATGGCCATCTGGTTCTTGTTGACATAGTCGGCGGGATAGGTCAGCCCCTCGTGCCACTCGGCGCTGCCGTCTTTCCATTGGCCCGGGCCGCCGATGTTGTAGAGGTTGTCGAGGGCGTCGCCGGCCCACGCGCCGGGAATCGTCGCGACGAGGGGGCCCCTGGCCTGCTGGTCGGGAACGTCGCTCGGATGCCCGAGGTGCTTGTAATTGGACAGCTGACAGGTGGTGATGAGTTCGCCGGCGTCGCCCAAGTCGCGTTTGTTGACGAAGTTCTTCGTCTGCCCGTAGTTGAGCACGGGGACGTTGGGCGTCGGGTTGTTCTGAAACTTCGAGTAGTCCGCCCATTGGAGCCACTGAATCGAATCGACGTATCGGCCCGAACCGCCGGTTGCGAAGACTGCCGGAAGGATCGACGACTGTTCGACGATGTCCGCCTTGGCCTCCTCGACGCCGCCTTGCGAAAAGACAGAGTTGAATACTAAAGAAAAACCGCATCCCATTGCGGCGAGCGCATGCAGCTTTTTACGGCGCGACAAGGCGTTTTTACGTCGCGAAGACGCACGGACTTTCTTCATTGCACATCTTTCCCGGTATTGACGGCAAAATGTCATATTTCGGCGTCAAGACACGCTGCACAACCGCAGCCTGCCTCGATTTGCTTCGCCTCATGCCGAGCGAATGCGTGCGGTGAGAGACGCAGATCGCCCACAATGAGGCCTGACGCGCAACAGTCTATTCCGAGAAATTTCGGTTTTGCCGCCGATTTCTCATACCCTAGGTCAGAAAAATGCAATACTTTCGACGGAGACCTTAACCTACCGCGGGATGATTCACGATCGGCCCGCCGTCGTCGCAAACCGACTGCGGGCTACGCGTCCAGGCGCCGCGCGCCGAAGCCAGCCGCCTACCGCAACGCGAGATCGGCGAACGGTCCGCAGGCTTGAAAACTCCGACAGTGAGGGACCGTCAACCGGAAAATTCGGTGCGGCGCAGCCGCCGCTCGTTCGAACCGGCGCCGCGCCTGGAGAGCTCGACGAGGTCGGCGAGATCGTCGGTTCCCGCCCGCACCTGACAGCCGGAAAGTCCGTCAAGAAGGCCGTCGGCGAAAGCCGCGGCTATCTCGACGGAGAGGGCGACGTCGGTCCATTCCGTGCGCCCGGCGTGCATCGCCATGCCCGCCGTCATATCCGTGCGAACGACTCCGGGAGCGAGCTCCAAGACGGCTATCCCGCGTTCGCGGCCGGCCTCGGCCAGGCAGCCACCCAGCCGCATGAGCGCCGTCTTCGAGACGCAGTATCCCGATGCCTCCGCATTGTCCTTGACCGCCGCGCCGGAGGAAATGTCGAGGATGCGCCCGCCGCCGGCCGCGATCATTGCGGGGACGGTCCTGCGCTGGATGAGAAAGGGTGCGCGCACGTTGACCTGCTGCGTGCGCCACCACTCCTGCGGGTCGGCTTCCCACGGAAGGGCCTCGCCGCCGAAGACGCCCGCGCAGTTGACGACCATGTCGACAGGGCCGTCGGCGAGGACGACGTCGAGCATCGCTTCGACGTCTCGCACCTTGGATAGGTCGGCCCCCACCGTGCACACCCGCGCGCCGCGAGCCTCGCATTCGCCCGCGGCCGCCGTGAGGTCCGGAACCTTTCGCGCCACGAGCACGAGCTTGCGGCCGGGGGCGGCCAGCCCCTCGGCGAGGGCGCGGCCGATGCCCCGGGAAGCCCCGGTGACAAGGATCCGTTCGCTCGCCCTCACGCTCTCAGCTCCGCCCCGCTCTTGCGCGCCGCCTTGACGATGCGCTTGCGAACGCCCGCCGTCTCTTCGGCGGTCAGGGTGTGATCGCTTCGGAAGCGAAGCGCGAAAGCGAGAGATTTCTTTCCCTTGCCCACTTGGTCGCCTGTGTAGACGTCGAAGAGCACCGCGCTTTCGAGCAAGTCTCCGGCGGCCTTGCGTATGACGTTCTCGACCTGAGCGGCCGTGACGTCGGAGTCGACGACGAGAGCGATGTCCTCTTTCGCCGCCGGGGCGGTGGTCACCGGCTTCACCTCGAGCGGCGCGAGGCTCGACGTCGCCTTGCCGCTCTCTGCGCCCGTGAGAGCGTCCATGTCGACTTCGAAGGCGACCGATCGGGCTGGCAGTCCCCACGCCTTGCACACGGCGGGCGCGAGTTCGCCGGCGTAGCCGACGGTCCGCCCGTCTTTCGACTGGATGCGTGCGCACCGGCCAGGATGCCAGGGCGCGCACTCGGCCGCTTCGGCGACCACGTCGACCCCGGCGCAGGCTGCGACGCTGAAGGCCGCCTCAATCGCGTCCCTCCAGTCCCAAGGTTCGGGCGCGTAGCCGTAGGCGGCCGGCGCCTTCGGGCCGCAGGCGACGCCGGCGACGTGATGCGGCTGGGAGGGGATCGCGCAGTGGAGGGCTTTCAATTCGGCGTCGCTCGGCCGTGCGCCGACGCCCGCCGGGGCGGCGGGAACGAGGTTTTCGGGCCGTGTGACGAGCCCCTGCTCGAAAACCGCGACGGACGGATTGGAGCGGGAGACGTTCAGGCGAGCGGTCTCCAGCAGGGAATCGAGGATCGAGCTGCGCAGGTACGGCGCATCCTCCTGCAGCGGATTGGCGAGGCGGAGCAGACGACGGCGCTCGTCGCCCGCGGCGATTCCCTGCCGTTCGAGCGCGTCCGCCGAGATGAATGGATAGGACAGCACTTGGACCCAGCCCTGCTCGGCGAGGGTCCGCGCCGCGTCCCGCCGCGCCCGCTGAACCGCAGTGATCCCGCGGCCCACGTTCGCGCGGGGCAGCCGAACGGGAATCTCGTCGTAGCCGACGAGCCGGGCAACCTCCTCGACGAAATGGGCGGGGCCGATAAGATCGGGCCGCCACGTCGGCGGCGTGACCCGCACTGTCTTCTCCCCGCCCGTCGAAGCGCCGTTTTCGGTTTCTTCGACGTCGCCAGAGCCATTGCCCGCGGGCGCAGGGCGGTCGGCGTTCGATTCGCCAGATGCGCCGGAGGCTCCGTCCTCGGGGACTTCGACCTCGCAGCCGATCTCCCTAAGGACGTCAATGATGCGCTCGTCGGAAAGGTCAAGTCCGGTCAGCCGCTCCACCTCCGACAGCCGGAAATCTTGCGCTTCGGGCGCAGGGAAATTCCGCAGGTCGAAAACCTCGTCGCCGGCCGTGCCTCCGCCGTACTTGACGAGCAAATCCACCACATTCTGGGCGGCCACCGGCGGCAGTTCGGGGTCGGCGCCGCGTTCGAAGCGCTTGGACGCCTCGCTCGCCAGCTTGTGGCGGCGGGCCGACCTCGCGATGGAGACCGGATCGAAATGCGCGGCCTCGATTAGCACGTTGACGGTTTCGTCTGCGATCTCGGTGTCCGCGCCGCCCATGACGCCGGCTATCCCAAGGACGCGCTCGGCGCCGTCGTCGGTGATGAGAAGGTCCTCGGGGTCGAGGGTGCGTTCGACGTCGTCGAGCGTCGTGTGCCTCTCCCCCGCCCTCGCGCGGCGAACGACGATCGGCCCGCGCATTTTGTCGAGGTCGTAGGCGTGCAGAGGCTGGCCGAGGTCGAGCATGACGTAGTTCGTCGCGTCCACGGCCAGGGAAATCGGCCGCATTCCCGCGGCCGTCAATCTGTCGCGCAACCACTTGGGGCTTTCGGCCTTCGGGTCGATCCCCCTGACGATGCGCGTGACGAAGCGGTCGCATCCGACGTTGCCGTGGATCGGGGAGCCGTCGCGCACCTCGACGGCGAATCCGTTCTCCGTGCGAGAAGGGATCGAATCGGCTTTTTCTGCCGGATCGAGGAAGTTCTGGCGGCTTTCGGGCAGTCCCCGGTCGGTGAACGCGGCGCCAGTCGAGTGGTGATACTCCCGCGCCACGCCCCGCATGGAGAAACAATATCCGCGGTCGGGGGTGATGTTGATTTCCAGCGTCTCCCCGCCGATTCCTAGGTAGGGCAGAACGTCGCAGCCGACGCCGGGAAGCTTCTTGACGGCCTCGTCGTCGCCCGCGGCGGCGAGGACGATGATTCCGTCGTGGTCCTCGCCCAGCCCGAGCTCGAGCGCCGAACAGATCATCCCGTCGGAAAGATGCCCGTACGTTTTGCGCGCCGAGATGGCGAAGCCTCCGGGAAGAACCGCCCCGGGCAGTGAGACGGCCACGTAGTCGCCGACGTCGAAGTTGTGCGCGCCGCAGATGATTCCGCGCGAAGGAAGGTCACTCGGCTCCTTGCCTGTTCCGGGGGCGTCGTTGTGCTCGCCGACGTCGACCCGGCAGTAGTTGACGACCTTGCCGTTCTTCTGCTTTTCGGGGCTGCGGGCAAGCACTTTGCCGACGACGACGGGCCCAGTCACCTCCGCCGAGTGGATCGTCTCCTCTTCCAGGCCGACTTTGACGAGCGCCGCAGCCAGTTCCTGAGCCGTCAGGCCCTCGGGAATCTCAACGTGCTCGGCGAGCCATTGCGTGGGTACGAGCGGCATCTCAACTGCCCCTTCCTGTGGTTCCGAACTGGAGGGAGAAGCGCACGTCTCCCTCGACCATGTCGCGCATGTCGGCGATTCCGTGGCGGAACATGAGGGTGCGCTCCAAGCCCATGCCGAAGGCGAAGCCGGTGTATTCGTCGGGGTCGATCCCGGCGTTGCGCAGAACCTCCGGGTTGACCATGCCGCAGCCTCCCCATTCGATCCAGCCGGCGCCTCCCTTCTTTTGCGGGAACCACAGGTCCATTTCTGCGCTCGGCTCGGTGAACGGGAAAAACGAGGGCCGCAGGCGCGTTTTGGCCTCGGGGCCGAACATTGCCCGGGCGAAATGGTCAAGCGTGCCCTTGAGGTGGGCCATCGTCAGGCCTTTGTCCACGGCCAAGCCCTCCACCTGGTGGAAGACGGGGGTGTGCGTCGCGTCCAGCGCATCTGTTCGAAAGACCTTGCCCGGGCAGGCGATATACAGCGGGGCGCCGCGCTCGAGCATCTCGCGCCCCTGCACGGGCGACGTGTGCGTGCGCAGCACGAGGCCGGGTTGGGCTTCGACGTCACCCGTCCCGTCAGCCGCACCCGCGTCCGGGGCGCCCGCGACATCGGCCGCTGCGCCTTCGACGGTCTGGACGCCCGAAACGTAGAAGGTGTCCTGCATCTGGCGAGCCGGATGGTCGGGTCCGAAGTTCAGGGCGTCGAAATTGAACCACTCGTGCTCAACCTCGGGGCCCTCGGCGATCTCCCATCCCATGCCGATGAAAAAGTCGGCGACGTCCTCTACGAGCACGGTGAGCGGATGGCGGGCCCCCCGCGGATTGCGGCGCGTGGGGACGGTGACGTCGACTTTCTCCCTTTCCAGAGCGGCCGCGGCCTCTTCGGCCTCGAGTCTGGCCGTCGCCTCGGCCAACGCGGCCTGAATTTGTTTGCGCGCCGCGCCCATGAGCTTGCCCGCCACAGGCTTGTCCGCCTTGTCCAATTCCTTGATGAGGGCGTTCGCCTGGGTGACGGGAGCGGCGTCGCCGGAATGGGCGAGCCGGGCCGATTTGAGCTCCTCGAGCGTGGACGCTTCGGCGAACGCCCGCCGGGCTGCCTCGACGGCCGCGGCGACGCCTGCCTCGTCCAACGGGCTGAGAGCTTGTGTGGACATGAGTGCCTTTCCCTAGGTTTCCGCTGAAGATTGTACGTCACGCCTCCCCCGGCGTTCACGCGGCCCGCGCGGCAAAGCTGGCGGCGTTTCCTCTATATCGCAGGGGAAGCGGGGGCGGAGGGGACGTCCCCTCCGCCCCCGCTTCTCACCTGCCCGTACCGAATGCCGAGACGGAGCCGCAAAGGCGGCAGGCCCCGCTCTCAAATCGCGGCCGCCTTAGATTCGGCGGCCCTATGAGTACACGAGCACCTGCGTGACGAGCATGACCCCGCCGAAGCCGAGGACGAAGACCACCATCGGCCATACGAACTTCAGCCAGGCCGAGAATTTCATATCGAGCATTTGCAGCGTCGCCATGACCAGGCCGGTCGGCGCCAAGAAGAGCATCGCGTATTGGCCCCACTGGTAGGCGCAGACGATGATGAAGCGCTCGATTCCCACCGAGTCCCCGAGGGGCGCCATGATCGGCATGGCCAGAACGGCCAGGCCCGAAGAGGACGGCACGACGAAGCCGAGGACAAAGAAGATGAGCATCATCATAATGATGAACACGGGCCCGTTCATGCCCTGAACGAGGTTGGAGGCGCCTTCGAGGAGCGTGTCCGAAATCTTTCCCTCGTTCATAATGGTGTTGATGCCGCGGGCCAGGCCGATGATGAGCGAAACGCCCACCAGGCTGGAGGCGCCGTCCGTGAAAGCGTCGACCAGCTGCTTTTCCTTGAGCCGCTCCTTGCCCGTCGTCACGATGAACATGATGACGATCGTGATCGCCAGGAAGGACGCCGCCATGTCGGGGAACCACCAGCCGAGCTGCATGACTCCATAGACCATGAGGACGAAGGCCGAGACAAAGAGGATGAGGGTGACCTTCTTGCGCCACGTGAAGTCGCCGGCGGAATCGCCGACGTCGACGGCCCACTGCTTGTTGAACTTCTCCCGGTCCTCGTAAGTGAGCGAGGCTTTGGGGTTCTTCTTGATCTTGTTGGCGTACCAGTAGAGGTAGAGGATCACCACGACGCCGCCGACGAGGCAGCCCGCCGCGCGCCACCAGATGCCGTCGGTGAATTGGATGCCCGCGGCGTTGGAGGCGATGACCGAAGAGAACGGGTTGATGGTCGAGAACGTCGTTCCCATCGACCCCGCAAGGAAAATCGCCCCGACGCATATGATCGAGTCGTATCCCAGGGCGATGAAGACGGGGCAGAGGATCGGGTAGAAGGCGACGGCCTCCTCCTCCAACCCGCAAGTCGTTCCGCCGACCACCATGAACACGGACACGGCGAAGACGAGGGCGAACTCGCGCCCCTTGGTCTTTTTCGTCAAAGCTAAGAGGCCCGATTCAAAGGCCCCCGCCGCTCTGACGACGCCTATCAAACCTCCTAGGACGAAGATGAACACGATGATGTCGATGGCCTCGATCGTGCCCTTGACCATCGACTTGGTCACGTCTTGGACGCCCGCCGGATGGCCTTTGAGCTCCTTGTACGTTCCTGGAACCGAGACGGGCTTAGTCAGTGCCCCGCTCTCGAATTTCTTGAGGGCGATCTTCACGCCGAGTTTGTCGAGAGTCTCCTGCGTGGCGGGCATTGTGTCGACTTTGCCGCTCGGCTCGGTGATGGAGAACGTGTCTCCTTTGTACTCCAATTTGGAATAGGACCCCGCCTGGACGACGTGCGTCGCCAGGACCGTGAGGATGGTGAGGACGAAAAGGATGGTGAATGCACCGGGGAACGTCCACTTTCCCTTTTTCTTTTTCGTTGTGGTCTCCACAACGTCGTTTGTTGTCGTCGTCGACATGATGAAGTTCCCTTCATGGGCGGTGCGGGCCCAGCAGGCCTGCCGCCGGCCAATCGCCGGCCAACCAGGCGTCAGCCGGCAGCCAAACGGATGGCGGCCAGTCTACCGGCCCGCACCGTGCAGCGACGGACTTTTCGCCGCTACATCGTTATATATGTGCCAGTTCGTCCGGCGAGGGCGTCCTTGGCCCTCACAAGCGAGGTGATGAGGGCCTTGCGTCCCTCACCCCCCTCGACGAAGTTCAAGCACGCCTCGACTTTGGGGAGCATCGACCCCTTGGCGAACTGTTCTTCGTCGATGTGTTTGCGGGCTTCCTCGACGGTCATCGACTCCAGGTCTGTCTGATCGGGTGTGTTGTAGTTCAGGCTGACCC
>ERZ772971.983-NODE-983-length-16992-cov-8.143768_pt1 | contig 16992 bp, 3 predicted proteins | sample MGYA00511943_ERZ772971 | MGnify/ENA primary metagenome ERZ772971 (study PRJEB29015, sample SAMEA2737929) | human oral metagenome | biome: human oral; feature: human-associated habitat; material: dental | place: China | collected 2144 ... | reverse complement strand
AAAACGCACTTGAACCTTATACATCATATTTTTTACCTATTTTCCACTTGATGAACTAGCATTTTCACTTTCTTTACCTTTATTTGGCATATTTAATTTAAACTGACTTTCAACATCTTTATTTCTATCAATCTTCAGTTGCCCTTCTTCATTTTGCTGTATTTTTTTTGTATTTTCAGGATTATTTTTTTTATTCTGACTATTGTCAGCCTTTTTATTTCCTGTTTCATTTGAAAGTTTTTGCGGTGCATTATTTACTGGCTTATTTGTCTGCTGAACAGATTTTGCTTCTGCCACTGGTTTCTTATCTTCAGGATTTGCCTTATTTTGATTATTTTTAGCTGGCGGAACAGTTTTTTCGACAGTTTTTCCTCCTTTAGATGATGTCGCCTTTTCACTCGCTTTACTTTCTTTTGAATTTCTGCCTGCTGACGAAGTGGCTTTTTCACTAGCCTTTCCCTCTACTGTAGTTTTACCTTTATTATTATCTATAAATTGTCTATAATTTCCAAAAGCAACTAATGAAACTGCTCCTAAAAATAATATTATCTTTTTTTTATTAGTCAATTTTCTTCTCCTTAATACTTTTTTTTAATCTGAATTATAGAATTTCAGCCATATAACATGCTAAACTTAATATACGATCAGGAATTTCCTTTAATTTTAAAGGTTCTATGCTCTGATTTTGAATACCTTCTGAAATATTCTCATATTGAATTGAAACATTACCTTTAAAAAATAATATCTTGTCTATCTTTGATATTTTTCCATATTCTTTTGGAGAAAATGAATCTGTCATAATAACAATTTTTATATTTGCATTTTTATCATAATAATGAGTTCCATATATTAATCCATCATTTCCATAGCTCATTTCAAAGTTCAGTTTTAAATTTTGTTTTTGTAATTCTTTTATGCTGAATTCCTTTCCATTATAATCTATAATTTCTATATTTTCCTGATTTTTTTCCGTCAATTTACAAACTGGCATGTCTACTTGTTTTATTGGCTGAGAATATTTATTCTTCTTAAAATATTTTTTCCAGTATTCCTGTTCATCATCAGGTATTTCAGGAAAATATAAAAGATTTACATAAGTGCCTTCGCTTAATTTATATTCTTTTCCGTTAATTGTCTCAAAAGTTCCGTTTCTCGTATATCTAAATGTATTTATTATTTTATTCTCACTGTCAATTTCCTTCCAGATAAGCAGTATTGCATATTTCTGCATAACAGGATTTTTTACAAAGACTTCCTGCCATTTTTCAGTTTCCCATCTTCTTTGAGTAAAAAAAGATTTTAGTAAACTGTCATTTTGAACTAATGATATTGCCCTTAATTGTTTCTTTATATATTTTAACTCTTTCTTACATTTTTCAAGTTCACCATTGCTGCTGTTTCTTTTTTTATTTGTTCTTGGAAAACTTCTCATAGTTCTCCCAGCTTCATCACAGAGAAGAATTTTTTGAGGCTCCTCTTCAATTTCAAGCACTACCTTTATTTTCTTTTCCCCATAATTAAAAATTTTTGTCCTGTCCATTCCAAAGCCAAAATCTGGAACTAAAATATCATTTAGTTCATCTCTGGAAATCCCTTCTCTTTCTGCAATCATGCCTAATGCCTCATCTGCGGCAATTCTAATTCTCTTGTCCTTATAATTTAAACTAAACCCGTTTAGAAGTATCCCTATTTCCTTAACTTCCTTTCGCAAGGTCAAAACTCTTATTCCATAAGCGGCAAGCGCAATTTTATTATACTCGCTTACAAGCATATCAACTATATTTATCATCTCATATATCTGTTCCAGGCTCGCAGTTCTTATTAACGGTACAAAAAGATTTTTATACTTAGGATTAAATTTATGAACCTTCCATCTTTCAAATATTTTTTCTATAAATTTTCTTAAATCTTCCTTTTGCGCCACTTCCTCAATTTTATTGCAAATATCAAGGCTTTTTATATTCTTTGACAATATGTATTCTGAAATATAATACTTCATCAAGCTAGATGGCATTCTCCTGTCTTCATCCTTCACTCTTATCGAGTTATAGTCAACTTCTGTACTAAATACTGCATTTTCCTCATGTTTTTCAAGACACAGACTATCTGCATACTTAATAATGTCCTTTGCATCTTCAAGACCTTCTATTCCCTCCTGAGCCTTAATATTTTTCCAGTGCTTAATAAGATTACCGGCAACATGCTCAACAGAGTCAATTTGACTTTTAGAAATTTTTTCTATTTTAAGTCTCACTTCTTCATTATCCATTTGATTTTTCAAGATTTCTTTAATTTTATCTCTTACAGTTTTATCAGACTTCATCAATAACTCAGGCAGCTGCGCATAATCAAACCCGTTATTCTCTGAATATAGAATATTTACATACTTTTCAATAATCTTGCCTGGTATCTCATCATTTTTAAAACTTTCATACAATTCTTTTTCATGTTCATGTAAAAATTCAATCCAAATTTTATTATTTTCATTATTATCCCCTGTTTTCTCAATATATTCAAAATATTTTTCATTAATAAAGCTGATTGGCAAATTGTAAACCCACAATTCATCCATTACTTGTTTTAGATCATTCATTCCATAAACTATGCTATATTTAATAAAAATATCCTTAAATATATTTACTCTTTTCACACATCTTGTCAAAAGCTGAAAAATCTTTTGATACATATTTGAATATTTTAAAAGTGAAAATATTATTTTGCTCTTTTTATTTAAAATAATTGCCGTCTTGTTTCCTTGGCAACTTACAGAAATGTCCTCCCAATTAATATCATTTTTTTGTAAAAAATCCAAGTTTCTGAAACTTGGCGGATTCCATTCCCATGCTTTCATTTCAAACAGTCTTTTCAGACGGTTAACCAGTATATTTTCAGATTTTCTTAGCAATTCATTTTTCTCATCTTCACCAATCAAGTTTTCTCTTATGAAAAAATGTAATAAAAACGAATATTCCAATCTGTTTTCATTTAAATTATAATATAAAATTTCCTTTGTATTCTCTAAATTCTCCTTAATTGTATCTTGAAACAACTTATACATTATCTCAGAATTTCTAAGATTTTCAAAAACAGTATTAGATCCATAATTTACAAGAAGATAAATTTTCTGTCCTTGAGAAAAATCATATTTCTCAAAATTTTCCGTTATTTTTCTGAACATTCTATTACGATAGCTGTAATTATTATTTGTCGGCGAAAATTCTATCCCTGAAAACATGACAAATAATTTGATTCCTTCAGTAATAACATCTGAAATTTTGCTATTTTCTATTATAATCTCATAAAATCTTTTTTCAAGATATTTTCTCGCTTCTCCAAATTCAAGCATTTCCATACTTTCAAAATGTCTTCTGAAATTTCCGCTATCCAAATATTTCTCAAAAATTTCATTTATGCCAGTTTGATTAATTTTACTCGCAATATAGCCTGTAAAAATATTATCCAGCGCTTCTATTTCCTCTTCGCTTTTTTCTTCACCCTTATTTATAGCCTCAACATTTTTAACGATTATTAATACTCCTAATTTCATCAAAAAGTTATTTGAATACATTTTATAATTTTGAATATATTCATCTGCCAAATCTCCAAAATAATCAAGAAAATATTTACAGTTATTCCAAAAAATTTCCTTGCTTTTAATTTCTGAATTATTTTCAAAATCTCTTTTTACAAATTCACAGGAAAAGCCTAAAATTTTATAAATTTTGTATTTTAATGGAAAATTTGTAAACTGGTAACTTAATTCATCAGGAAAATTATCATACATATATTTAAAATATCTAATAATTATTTCTCCTGCTTCACTTTCCAAAAATTCATCCTTTTCCATAAATTCCTTCATCTCAAGATCATTAATATAGTGTAAATCTCTCTTGTGAATATTTACGACTTTTTCTATCGATCCGTTCAAAAGATATCGAATCTCATTGCGAACATATTCCATTTTAGCAGATTCGACAAGATTCTTTATCATTTCTTCAGTCATTTTTATGTGCCTCCATCTTACAGTAAAACTATTTTATATCAAATCCGTTTAAAAATAAACAAGATTTTATTTAATTGTTTTTTTTTTTGCTATTATTTATATTTTATTAAATAAAAATATAATAACTTATTTAATATTCTTCAATTTAGTATATCACATTATTTTCTAAAAATCAAAAAAAAAAAAAAAAACTAATATAACAAATATATTTAAAGGCTTTTCCCATACTAAAATTTTTATTATTTAATATAGTAAAACTGCTTTAAAACTAAACTTAAAAATTATGACTATTTTACTCGAACCCTGAATTTATATGATCTTTAATAGTTTAATTTTGAATAGGTTTGAGTATATTATGTTTTATTTATTTTCTAGCAACAATACTTAATTTTTTTTAAAGAAATTCATAACGAATCTGCTATTTAAATATCAAATAGTATAAAACAAAAAAAGAAAGGGGAAAAACCCCCTTCTTAAATAAAATACAGTTAAATAATAATCAAAATTAGTAAATCGCTCTAAATCCGATTCCACCTCTTACATTTTCACCTTTTGTATCATAGCCTGCATTTACTGTTACGCCAAATCTTGTGTTTTCAATTCCAAGGTTCAAGTCAACTTTTCCGTTTCCACGTCTGTCATCCTTTTCACCTCTTATATTAAACCAGTCAGCCGTTGTATAACGAACTCTTGCCTTATTATTTACATCTCCAACTTTTCCAAGTTCATTTTCATAAGCAAGTCCTAATTTTGCAATGAAAGTTGTTCTGACTGCCATTGGCTGTCTGTATTTAAATTCTACTCCAACTTCAGGCTTTATAGAATAATAGTCATTTGACTTAACTTCAAGACGCATTTGTCCGTTGTCTTCTTTTATTCCGCTAAATCTTCCATATTCCATTCTCAAGCTTCCATAAGGTGAAATGCTTGTTCTTTCACTTGTTCTGACATTCTTTCTAAGCTCGTTTCTAAGTCCAAGTCCGTATGTACGGTATTGTGACTTCGCTTCAAATATATCATCAACAACAAGGAATTTTCTATCCATATCACCAGTTCCTACAAATCCTTCAGCCGCAACAGTCCAATTTAGACCGTTATTATGATCTCTTCCAAGCGGTTTTGATTTATACACTCCAGCTTTTACCATAGTTTGTTCCTCTTTTGAACCTCCTATGTCGCTAAAGTCAAATTTGTTCTTAACTGCTCCTGCATACCATCCTGAAGATTCTCCCAATTTTATAGTTTCATTTTCATTTAAATATGCAAATCCATAAGCTTTATTTGTATAATCAATGATTCCAGCAGTATCTGTCTTGTAGTTGCCTTTCATTCCAAATACTTTTATTTTGTTTGAATCTTTAGATTTTGTTTCCCATTCGTTTCTCAAATATCCAAATTCTTTATTTAATAAATTACCAGTTTCAAAAATTCTTTGCTGAACATTTGCATATTGATGTCCCATCATTTCATCAATTGCTTGAACAAGTAAAGTTTCTTCACTATTTCCAATAGTATTCAACTTGTTAAATAATGTTTTTTCCCTTGAGTCAAGGCTATTTACATCATATCTTTGTTCCAGTCCGTCAGTAAAGTTAAATTCATTTGAGGTTGGCAAAACAAATGCCGTATAAGGAATCTTTGTCATAAGAACACGTGTAATCTGCTGTGTTGCCGGATCTACTTCAGGCGTTGCCATCCAAGTTAACGAAGCAGAATATGGAGTGAAGTTGAATATTCCAGCATTTATCTGATTCAGGAACGGCTGCAATATTTGTTTTCCAATAATTACATTCTTAGAATTTGTAAGCACTGAAAATTCTGTTCCGATTAATAAATCACTGTTAATTCCAAGTGAAGTTGCTCCATTTACGTTAATTGGACGTGTTCTTCCCAATGTATCCACATAAACTCCAAAGTTCGAGAATGCATAGTTTACATTAGGTGCAGAATAATTTATTGTCTGAACTTGGCTGTCATTTAATATTACTCCATTTCTTTGGATTGCCAATCTTCCGTTTGGCAACTGAACAATTCCTACTCCTCCAAGAGTTTTGCTTGGATCTTTTGGAGCATAATAATCCTGTGCCCCATTTGCAGAACTAATTCTTCCCGATCCTGAACTCAATGCCGGCAATACATTTCCTGGAGTTGCATCAGTTCCTATCGGCAAGTCGCCTGACACTCCTTGAGAATCTGCATCATATCTAACTCCATAAGATTTTAGCCCACTTATATTGATTTCTCCATAGTTCTTGATTATAGATTTATTACTTGAAGTCCCTTTAATTAACACACCATAGCTGCTATCTGCATCAATATCTATTTTACCGTAATTTTCAAGCGTACTTCCATTTAATACAGCAACTCCTACAAGTCCCTGAACATTATCATTTCCATGATAAGATCCAGTTGTAGTAATATTTCCTGTGTTTACAAATTTTGCTCCATTATTTACAAATACTCCCATCATTGTCTGAATTTTGTTAGATGCTGTTGCTCCTGATGCGTCTAGGTAAATATTTCCAGAGTTTCTTAATGTTGTACCTCTATCATCTCCATACATTCCAATACCCAAGTTTTCAGTTACATAAATATCTCTTTCATTTGAAATACTTGCTCCACCTACAGCTGCCATTCCAATTCCATAAATAATATTATTCGGATCAGACTTGTCTGTCTTTCCAATTCTTATTATTCCTCTATTTACTGCATTAGAGGCCCCTGTAACAAGAATACCTTGATTTCCAGCTCCTTGTGATAAATCAATAGTTCCATTATTTACAATATTTGCTCCATCTTTACCATAAATCGCAATAATTTTTCCGTTTGTTCCAGATGTAATTGTTGCATTATTTGTAACTCTTGATGAACCTTCTGTATAAATAAATGTCGATTCATTTCCTAAAGTTACATTTGATGAAGATGAATTTGAATAAACATTTGTCTTGCTCATTCCCGGATTTGCCAAAATTACACCATAAGACTTATCTCCAACATTAAAGCTTGAAGTAGTGTCTGTAATTGTAATTCCATTAGATCCATAAACTCCCACAGGCTCACTATTTGCATCCGTAGCAGTATGGTTAGCAACATTAATTACACCGCCAACATTAGCAACTCCACCTTTTTTATAAATTCCGATTGCCTTATCTGCAACATTAATCACAGAACTTCCTGCAGTTTCCACTTTTCCATTTTCACTAAGTGAATAAATTCCAAATGAAGACTCTCCAACATTAATTGTTCCACTATTCTTAACATTAATTGTTGAGCTGTTTTGAGCATAAATTCCAACTGTAGAATCATTTTTAACAGAAGTTGCAGTTCTATCAACATTTATTATTCCACTATTTTCAAATGTCTGATCCGATGTCCCTTCCAAATATGCTGCAATTGAACGTTTTCCAGTAATGTCAATATTTCCACTATTTATAATAGTTTTTGCACTTCCTGACTTATTTTGCGAGAAAATTCCAATTGAATCATCACTATTAAATTCCATACTTGCTTTATTTACAACATCAGAATCTATTGCAACAATTCCTTTTGCCTTATTAGATACACCTGTTATCTTGTTACCATCTATTACAGCGCTAGATTTATCCACATAAATTCCAGTAGAACCATTATTCAATGTCATATTATTCCATCCGCTGAATGTAGATGTTCCATTCATATAAACTCCAGTTCCACCTGCAGACACTACAATATCATTATTATTCATATGAGCTTTACTGTTAATAATGTATAACATTGGCTCTGAAGAAGTTGTCAATGTTCCAGTATTATTATAATTTAACACAGCATTATTTTCCAAATATGCCAAGCTTCCACTATTTGCAAAGTTATAATTTCCACCATTTACTGTCAATGTTGAATCATTTCCATAAAGCGCAAACCCTCTATTTCCAACAGTTACATCTCCAGTAGTAGTCAAATTCGTTTTATTTTTTACAAATATTCCAACAGAAGTAGAATCAACATTTCCGCTAGCATCTAACGTTGAATCTCCGATCACAATATTTCCACTATTTGTAACCGTTGCATTTGGATTATTTGAAGTTTCAGGTGCGATATAAATTCCCGCAGAACCTTTTCCTAATGTAATATCTCCTTCATTTGCCACATTTATATTTTTGCTGCTTACTGCTGTATTTTTTGCATAAATTCCAACTGACTTATCTCCACCAGTTATGATTCCTTTATTTTCAACTTTGTCAAATCCAATTGAGTAAATAGCCGATGACTCATTTCCAATCTTTATCTTAGATCCTGCTGTCGTTGTAATTGTCCCTTTATTTACAGTTCCTGCTGATGCACCACTGTAAATTGGTGTTGAATCCCTGTAAATTCCATAAATTCCAGTTGATTTATTTCCTACAAGAATATCTTTTGAATTAAGTCCTCTTGAAGAATCAAGATACATCGCTGTACTTGTTTCGGCATTTGATAAGTCTAATTTTCCTCTATTTTCAGCATCATATCCAGATGTTCCAACCCAAGGCAATCCAGGATTACTATTACCATCTGCCATAAGTCCGATGATATTTTCAGTTGATGGTTTTGCTTCAACTGTAACTCCTGTTTGTATAATAGCTTCCCCATTTATAACATGTGAAAGAATATTTCCAGTATCAAGAGCATTTCCAATTGCAACTGTCAAATCATGTGCAGTTTCAGAACTTCCTTCAGTAACCCGTGTTCTTTCTACAGAATGCTTATTAGTAACTAATGTTCCACCATTGTCAATAATGTGCCCACCTTTTTGAGCAAAGATACCGACTCCATCTCCGCCAAATTCAATTTTTGCTCCACTTTGAAAATCAACAGTTGCACCAGTTGTTACAATTGCCCCAACTCCATTTGATCCTTTCAAATTAATTGTTGCACCACTTGCGATTGTTACTTCTGATGCTTTTGTTCCACCATTTCCAACATAGATACCAGTTCCAGCTACTTTATTATCTCCAATATTCATAGTACCTGTGTAAGTGATATTACTTGAATTTTCAGCAAATAATCCAACTCCATTTGCTCCTGTTGTGATAGCAGTCGATATTGTTTTTGGGGTTCCTAAAACTCTAGGAGTTGTTTGAGTAGCAGGAGTTCCAGGAATTCCTTGTCCATCAGTATAAATTCCAATTGCATAAAATTTATTTCCATTTACTGACTCAGTAGTATCTCCAACTGTTATTCCACCATTATAACCTGAAATATTAGCCTCATTTTTCATCAAAAGCCCAATCAAGCCATTTCCATCTACCCCATTTGCAGTATAATTCAATGTCGATGAGTTTGAATCTAATGTTCCACCATCAAGATAAACTCCAACTCCGTATCCTTTTACCTTACCAATATTTCCACCATACAATGCCCCAGTCGGTTCAGTAGCAGTACCTTTTATATAATAAGCAACCTGATTTTGAGACTTACTATTTAAATCAATTTCTCCTGTTGAAGTATTTGCTTTTGCAGTATTTGATAAATATACAGCAACAGAAGACTCAGCATCATCATTCAAGTTTATTTTTCCAACTTTTTGAATATCAGATTTTGGTGTGTAAATTCCAACCGTATTTTTTGCCTTTTGATTTATAGTTCCTTCATTCTTTATAACTGAATCTGTTAAATTTCCAGAATTTTTTGTAAACATTCCAGTAGAACTTTCAGATTCTATATCAATAGTACCACCATTTTTATTTGTCAAATTAATTTTTTTACCAGCTGCACTTGATGATCCAAACATTCCAACTGAATTTTTAGAAGTAGAAGTTAATTTTATATTTCCAGAATTTTCTGCAACAGCATCATCCTTAGCAAACATTCCAGTTGATTTTTCACCATCTAATTTAATAGTAGCATTTTTTGCATTTATAACTGTTGTTTCATCATCAACACCGTACATTCCAATTATACCTTCCACAGCAGAACCATTAATTTCCTTATTATTTGTTACTTTCCCTTTAGCAGTCGCAAGCATTCCTGTGCCTTCTTTACCATTTATATTAATAGTTCCATCATTTACACCTTCTGAAACTTTTCCTGTAGCTGTATTCTTTCCTGTCGCATAAATTCCCATTCCTTTTTCACCAGCAGCTGTAATCTCAATTTCTCCAGTACTTGTATTAGTTGCTAACGAACCATTTTCTCCATACATTCCTGTCGATTTTTTATTATTTACTGTTATTTTCTTTTTATTATTTGCTACTGAATTGCTTGCAAGCATTCCAACAGAATCTTCAGAATTTACTTTAATTTCTCCAGCACTTCCAGTATTTTCTGCAACTAAATCATCTCTATTTTTTGTTCCTTCATTAAGAGCATATATTCCAACAGACTTATTCATATTGACTTCAATTTCTTTATTATTAGTTATTGTCAATTTTTTAGTGGCAGTTACATCGCGTTCTCCATAAATTCCCGCACTCTTTTCTTCCCCACCTGTGGCAGTCAAAGTAATTTTACCATTATTTACTATCGTATTATCAGCAGTTGCATCACTTGTAAATTTACCATAAATTCCTGCTGAAGCTCTCTTATCTACAGTAATTGTTCCATTTGCTGCATTTTCTGCATCACTATTTTCAAGATAAATTCCTGCTGATTGATTTCCTTTCATTTCTATTTTAAGATTATTAGTCACTTTAGATCCAGATTTACCATAAATTCCTGCAGATTCTGCCTTTTTCATTGTAATTGTTCCGCTGTTGTCAACAGTACTCTTTTCTGCTGAAATCCCAATTGATTTATTTGAATCTACAACAATTGTTCCAGCTGCTGTATTAATTGCTACCAATTTATCCTTATTATTTGAATCATCATTTTTTGCAAAAATTCCTACCGACTGTTTACTTCCATTAGCAATATTTATTTCCTTCTCATTTTGTAAAGTTAATTTTTTACTTACACTTGCTCCAGTTGTTCCATAAATTCCAACATTTTTTGTAACAGATGTAAGCTGTATTTTACCTTGGTTTAATATTGTATAGTCTGCTGTTGTGGCATTGCTAGTTAATTTTCCATACATTCCTGCCGAACCATCAGCCGCCGTAGCAGAACCTCTCAATGTTATTGTTCCAGTTGCTGTATTTTTAGCATTAGAATTTAAGGCATACATTCCTGCTGATTTTTCATGCAATACATTTATTGTTTTGGTATTAGTTATATCAGAATCATTGCTTCCATACATCCCAGCCGAATTTTCATTTTTAACATTTATTTCGTTATCATTTACTCCTTCAGCATTATCTGTATAAATTCCAACCGTTTCTTTCGCATTTAGGTCAATTTTACCTGTCGTTGTATTATTTAGAGCCTTTCCTTTAGTTCTATCATTAGTTCCATTTTTTACAAACATTCCAACTGATTTTTCCTGATCCACAGTTATCTGGTTCTTATTATCCAATGTTGTAGTTCCAGTCGCTGCACTTCCAATTTCAGCATACATTCCAACTGATTCAGTTTTACCAGTTCCTTCTAATTTAATAGTTCCTGTATTTTCAATATTACGAGAAACAGAATCTGAAACTTTAACAAACATTCCTGCTGATTTACTACTTTTAATCTCAATAGTTCCAGCATTCGATGGTGCCGCATTTTCTGCATACATTCCTGCTGACTCGTCACCAGTCATCGTGATTTTTCCATTAGCATCATTTTTAACATCTGCTCCATTCAATCCAAGCATTCCTGCTGATTTTCCACCATCTACCTTGATTTTACCTTTATTTACAGCAGTTCCCTTATCTGCTAAAATTCCAACTGATTTTGAATCATTATCTGTGCTTGTAAGCAAAACATCACCACTATTTTTAATTGTAGATTCTTTACCATAAATTCCAACTGAATTTTTACCTTGTAATTCTATCTTTGCACCTGATGAATTAGTTACCTTTTTAACCTTATCAGCCATTATTCCTATTGCATCTGAAGCCAAAGCATCTGAAGTTATATTCTTTTTATTTTCAATTACAGCATCTGTTCCCTTACCATAAATTCCAATTGAATTTTTTATACGAATATTTATATTCCCATTATTTTCTACATTTTGATGACCTTCAGCATAAATTCCAACTCCATTAATTTCTGGCGAGCCTGCTAACCCTACTTCTATAGTACCCTTATTTTTAGTATTTTTAGCACTTGTAGAAATCGCATAAATCCCAGCTGAACTTCCCTTTTTAGAAGTTATTGTTCCAGTTGATTCATTTGTAGCATTACTTTCATTTGCATAAATTCCTGCTGATCCTGTCTCTTCAGTAGTTATAGCTCCTGCATTTTTAATTGTCGAATTATTTGTACCATAAATTCCTGCTGATCCAGTTCCAGAAGTTGTTATTTTTCCACCTGCTTCATTTGTAACTGTACTGTTATCTGCAAGTATTCCAACTGATGAATTTCCAGATGTTGTTATTTCTCCTGTACTTTCATTTGTTAATGTTGAACTTGCTTTTCCATAAATTGCAACTGAATCAGGATTAGCAGTTGTTATTATCTTTTTATTTTTTACTGTAGAAGCATTTGAATAAATCCCTACAGCCCCATCTTTTCCAGTCAATGCAAGCGTACCTTCATTTGTTACAGTAGCTCCGTTTAATCCTGAAATCGTAGTTTTCAATTTAGAAGTCAAAGTTTTTCCAGAATTAATATTCGCATTTCCTCCATCCGTTACCAAAACTTGAGCCGAATCATCAATAGTTGAACCAGTTGCACCAGCAATTGTTACATTATCAGCAATATTTACTGTACTTCCAGATGCACCATAAAATAAAGCAGATTTTTCTCCCATTTTTGTAATATTCAAATGCTGTAATGTATTTTTAGTTATATTTACAGTATTTTCTGTTGAAGTTCCTGCACCTCCAAAATAAGCAAGTACAGATTTTTTACCAATTTCTGTATCTAATCCATTTATTGCAAATGTTGTTTCAAATTTATTATTTTTAGCAGAATAAAGCCCAACTGTTCCTTCTCCTAAAGTTAATTTTGCACCAGTATTAAATGTTGTTACAGAATTACCATCAGAATATACTCCAATACCTGTTTTATTGGAAGTAGAACCTTGCACTTCAATTTCAGATGAAACAGTTCCACTTGTTCCTGAACCAATAGTATAAATTCCAACTGCCCCACTTCCTGCTGTTATTTTCTTTCCGCTTCCAGTATGAGAAAATTGTGAACCATCCTGAGCATAAATTCCAACTGTTCCAGCTGTATTTGCAGTTATATTTCCTGTATTATTAAATGTTAAAGTTTTTTCTGCTCCTGTTGCTCCGCTTCCTTTATTTTGTAAAACAACCGCATGACTTCCTTCCCCAGCAGTTGTTATATTTCCTGAATTGTCAAATTGTCCTTTATTTCCATAAAATCCTAATGAATTATCTGAATTTACAGTTATATTCCCTGCGTTAGAACCTGCTCCTTTAAGTAAAACATATCCAAGTGAATTGTTTCCGTTTACATTTATATTTCCTCCGCTTACAATATCAATTCGTCCAATTTTATTTTGTACTGTTCCTGTTCCACCTGTTCTAGCAGTTCTTGTATAGTCTTCTCCTTCAACTACGGCACCATAATTTTGTTCAGCTCCATTTTCTATTGTAATATTTCCTTTTACGGTTACCGATCCTTCTTTTTGGATTCTAGCCCCAGCACTTTTCGTAGCATATTCTCCAATATTAACATTTCCATCTAAATCAATTCCATAAGTTCCAACTAAACTTCCTGTATTATTCTTTCTTGCATAATCATCATATTCATTCACATCTACTGGAGTTGTCTGAATTTCCGCATAAACTCCTATTGCCCCATCTACTTTCCCAGCAGTTTCTGTTTGAGTACCAGTTTTCTCAGTATTACTATTAGTTATAGTTGTTGGATCTATTTTACCAATATTTATAATTCCTGATTGAGTATTATAAACACCTTGAATACTATGAAGTAACCCAATTCCAATAGAAGTGTCACTATTTACATCAATAGTTCCAGCATTTTCTATTTTACTTTCATAATTTTTATCCATTGTACTTGCAAACTTTCCACCTTTACCAACTACAGTTCCACCATCTTGATTTCCAGCAGTATCCGCCGCCTTATAATTATCATAAGTTACAGCTGCTCCTTGTTTAGGATTTCCTACAGTAGTTATCCCATAACTTCCATAACCATTCAATGTTATTGTTCCGCCTACATTAGTTCCCGCCATCATATTTAAACCAGATGTTTTATCACTTAAATCTTGATTTGAATTTTCAGGTTTTAATTGAATACCTGCACTTTCAATCCCAGCTATTACTATTTTCCCTTTATTTATTATTTCATTTCTGGTATTGTTACTTGATTTATCATTGTTATTAAATCCAAATCCTACTTGATTTTGTAAAACATTATTTGCAGAACCTTTTCCAAATCCAATAATATTTCCATTTTCCCCATTTATAATTTTTATATTTGCAACATTATTAATATCCCCAAATTTAGCTTCTGTATTTACTTGAGTTGACGGAGAGTATCTTGTATGAGTTCCCTGAACATCTATTCCAACTGTTGCATTATTTTTTAAATTTATCGTTCCAGAAAATTTAAACGGTGCATAATTACTATTATCGACTCCTTCATCTATATCAAAAGCCCTTGTATTTGTTCCAGTTACATTTACTGTTACATTCTTAAATTTATCAAGATCCGCTACATATCCCCAACTTGAAATCCAATCTCCTTTTGGAAACCCAGTCGCCGAAGGACTTCCATTTGTAGTAACCTCAATTGTATCATCATTTAATAATTCATCATATTTTCTACCATGGTATTTACGCTTTTCCACATAACTTTCCCCCGCAGCTCCTATACTAAAGTTTACTGGACGTACCGTATCGAATTTGGGTGCATTAACATCTACTTTACCTGGTTTAGTCACTTTAACTGCACTAACTTCCGAAATTCTTGGAGGTTCAATCTTCAATGTCTTAACAGTTGGCTTTGGCGAATTAATTGTCAACTTTGGACTTGGAGGATTTATCTCTACCCCTATATCTGGTGCTCCTAGAGTTATTGAAATTGAAGGTGCTTCTACTGATGATACTTCACCTGGATTTGGTGTTTCTGGCACTTTTATGCTTATAGGATTTAATGTTGGAAGGTCTATTTTAGGCGCTTTTATTGGCTCAGTCACCTTCAAATTAATATTCGGACGCACTACTTCCCTTGGCATATCAATTTTTGGATTTATTGCGATTTCCTCTTTAAATACTGATTTTGGACGTACGTTTGCCATTATCTGGATTTCCACTTCTGGCTCTTGAACATGAAGCAATGAAGCTAATCCGTAAGACTGCTTTCCTATTGTGGAAGTGCTAAGTGAAGAAGTCATGTAACTTTTTCTTCTGTTTGACAAAATTCCAGTATCTGCCCAGTTTCCACGGTTATAAATGCTGTTAAACGAATATTTCTCGGCTTTGTCGCCTCTTCCTTTATAAGTGCCGTTATTGCTTGATATAAAGGTATTGGCACCGAATTGCCATGATTGCCATGGAGATTTTACGACCTGATCTCCTTGTTCCATTAACTGGATTAATTCCAAGTTCAAGTCTTCTATCGCTTCTTCGTTTGCCTTTTTCTTTTTCTTAATCGCAGTACGTGTCTTATCTGCCGACATTACCAGCTCTTTATTTAATCGCTCATAAAGCACGTTTGAAGATGTATTTAACCCAATTGAAAAAGTTATCATTCCCGTTATCAAGTATGAAAACAGCAATGATTCTGTATACTTTACATCTTTTGCTCTTTTGGCAAATGCTTTTAGATCTTTTTTTGCCTGTCTTAAATTGTTACTCATAAACTTCTCCTTTTTATTTTTTTTAATTAGTTATTTATAAAAGCCTAAAAATTCAATAAACACTGTATTTTTTACGCTTAATTTCCCTGTTTTTTCCATTCTTCTGCAAATATTACGATTATTATTCAATCTTTATTGCTTTTATAGGATCCTAATTTTTTTATAATTTTAATTTTTATAACAAAACCTATTTCATAAAACCATAATCAACCTGCAAAACTCCATATTTTTTTATTATTTTTTGTATAAATTACAATTTGAATATACTTTTAATCTGAACTTATTACATTATATCATTTTTTTATTTTCATTACAATATATTTATTTATAATATTTTATTAAGCCTTATTTATTAATTGCATTATTTTTTAATTATAAAATTAATAAAAAATCCCTCCAAATATATTATTTAGAGAGATTTTATGAGCGAGATTTAATCAAAATATGAGAAAATTATTTTTCTATCAAACTGCTTCCATCCATTTCAGCAGGTTTTTCCAATCCTAAAAGTTCTAACATTGTAGGTGCAATATCAGCTAATTTTCCACCTTTTCTTAATTTAGCATCTTTCATGTCGTTTGAAATGAAGATGAATGGAACAGGATTTACAGTGTGAGCTGTATGAGGTTCTCCTGTTTCTGGATTTACTAATAAATCAGCATTTCCGTGATCTGCAGTTATAAATAATGCTCCGTCCATTTCTAGCACTTTTCTTACAATTTGTCCTAAGCAATTATCCACAGCTTGACAAGCTTCAATTACTGCCTGTACATTTCCTGTATGTCCAACCATGTCAGGATTTGCAAAGTTTAAGATAACTGTGTCAACTTTTCCTGTATTTAATTCTTCGATTAATCTGTCTTTTACTTTGTAAGCGCTCATTTCCGGCTGCAAGTCATAAGTTGCAACTTTTGGTGAATCAGAAAGCAATCTGATTTCTCCTGGATAAGGTTCTTCTTTTCCACCGTTGAAGAAGAATGTAACATGTGCATATTTTTCAGTTTCTGCTGTTCTTACTTGAATTAATCCAGCTTTTGAAACAACTTCCCCAAAGCAGTTTACTATTTTTTCAGGTGGGAAAGCGATTGGCGAATCAAATGACGCATCATATTGAGCCATTGTAACAAAGTTTACTTTAGGATAAACTTTTCTGTCA
>ERZ772971.978-NODE-978-length-17023-cov-3.705858_pt1 | contig 17023 bp, 17 predicted proteins | sample MGYA00511943_ERZ772971 | MGnify/ENA primary metagenome ERZ772971 (study PRJEB29015, sample SAMEA2737929) | human oral metagenome | biome: human oral; feature: human-associated habitat; material: dental | place: China | collected 2144 ... | reverse complement strand
TTCTTAACTGCCATATAATTCCTTTTTTCTAAATTTTAATTTATCATAACATATTTTTTGCTTGAATGGTCTTGTCCTACAATCTCGTTCAAAAAAAATAGTGTCACCCTTTATGTAACCTTGTTTTCTAATATAGTTTCCAGAATTTGAACAGGAAAAATATTCTGTTTTAATTTTATTTCGTTCCATCCTCCAATAACCAATTGCAGGAGCATTATTCCATGTTTTATTGATTATATCCTCGATTTTTAATGTCAGACCATCTTTTGAGTGCACATATATAATTCTTCCATCGGGATAGAAACCATAACCCATAGCATTAGTTTTATCATCAGCTATATAGATTTTATTAAATGCTAATAAGTCCGAGTCTTTAAAAGGGATTTTTGTTAATTTAAAATTAGGGTTTTTAGGACGGCATTGCCCATTAATCATTCTACCTTCATGCACAAAACAAGATGTACAAAATAATATCAAACCTATTAATAATATACTTTTCATTGTCCGATAGTTGCATTTACATTCCCTTGATTATTATAAATATAAGTTCCATCATTTGAAAATTTCTTATAATTCAATCCAAAGATAATCATTTTTTCGTCCCGTCCCAGCAAACTTTCCATCTCGATGGAAAAATTTTTCCATCGGGACGGAAAGTTTGCTCCGTAGAGAAGCTTAGCTATTCAAATGACATGTCTGATAATACATATCGCTCTTCTCGAACTTCTTTATAAAAGGGATGATAAAAATTTTCATAAAAAACAATAGTGTCTCCTTTTATTTCTCCCTGCCCTCTTTTATAAAAACCACTATCACCACATAAAAAATATTCTACCTTGATTTTATTGTCTTCTACTCGCCAATAGCCAATATTAGGAGCGTTCTCCCAGTTTTTATTAAAGGTATCGCTTGGCTTTATCGTGAAACCATCTTGAGAGGTAAAGAAGATTAATCTCCCATCCGAGTAAAACTTAAGAGCAAAAGAAGTAATCGACTTTCCCAAATAAGTCTTATCAAATACAAGCAGATTGGTCTCTTTAAATGGCGTTTTGAGCAGTTTAAAATTCGGATGCTTCGGTCTGCACATTCCGTTTCCCCATGTTCCTTTATGCATAAAAAAACAAGAATTATACAACAACGCCCCAATAAATAATAATGCTAATTTTTTCATATTTAAATTCACTTTTGAATTACATCCCTTTCTCCTAAGCATCTATCTAAAGCCTTTCATTTTTTGAAATTAATTGAAAAAGATAAATTTTATTTATACTTTTCATCTAATTTATTCTCTAGCATTGTATAAAATTCGTATACCGCCTCTCCTGTTTCCTCTTTTCTTGCTAATCTATTAGCTGTTATATAAAGTGACCATATACTGTTAAGTACACCCTTTCCAAAACCTTTTATTACCATATGTCCTTTATCCATATGATATTTACTACGGGTAAGATATTGTTCCCACTTTAAGCCTTCATGGTTCTTTATAAAAACTTCTCCAAAATAAATCCCAATATCTACAGCCAACGAGCGGGTCTTTATTGTAATATCCCAGTCTTGTATTTCTATATAATCTGGCACAGCAGCTCTCTTTTCTTTGTATTCTTCCTCTGAAAGCTTCTCTGTTTCTACATTCTCCTCAAACCACTTTCCAAGCATTTTCAGAGATTCTGGGCTGTAGTCTGCTTCCCAGTTTTCATAGCCTTTTGTAGTTTTTACTGCTTTTATCAGTTCTTGCAGTCTGCTTTCTTTATTTTCCTCAAACCATTTAGCGTATAGTTTCAGCTCATCCTTTGTCTTGGATTGAAAATCATAATCAATCGGCAAATTATTTATGATTTGGTATTTCTTTCTATTTGAAATAGGAGAGGGAAATTTATCCAGCGTGTTTTTCATGAGATGCCAAGATTTTTGTTTCAGGGTTTCCATGTCTTCATGAGGAGGTAAAATATCATTAAGATAGACTTTTATCTTCCCAGGATAGCCCTTGCTGTTGTCATACGGAAACATTTCTTTCAGCCCTATAAAAGTAAAAACCACGATATCTATCTGATGCTGTACCGCCATAGAAAACGCCCCATTCCTAAAATTATCTAAAATAATAGATGTGTCATCCGGCACACCGCCCTCTGGAAATAGGACTATGCTGTGCCCCTGCCGTACTCTTTCCGCACATTTATTATAGACTTCTGCCCTGCTCTCTGGGTCTTTCCTATCTACCGTTACGCAGATTCTCTTGTATATTGTCCCGAAAATAGGGATTCTTTCCAGCTCTTTCTTGCCCACATAGCACAAGGAATGCCTTGGGAGGAGGATACACGGCAGAAGAACATCTATCATAGAAGTATGATTGGCGATGACAATATACTGCTTGTTTTTTTCTATTTCCCTGCGGGTTTCTTTTATCAATTCATAGCGGAAGCCCATTCCGTAGAACATCCCCAGACACCAGATTCTTATCAGCTTATAACTCCACTGCGAAGTGCGCTCGTTTAGGGCAAAAAGATAAATGAAAGACCCCACGGAAAGCGTCATCACAAATCCTAAGACCACAAACCAAGCCCGCCAAATATAGACTAATATTACTTTCATAATTGTTAAAAACGATTGCAAATTTAACCTTTTAAATTGATTCTCTGCCTTGCCGTGAAAAATAAAATTGATTTCAAAAGAAATTATTTCTTATTTTAGCCCCTAAATTTCAAAACTATGATAGCAATTGTAGATGGCGGTGCCACAAAATGTGACTGGCTGATACTGGACAACAGCGGGAAAGAAATCATAAGAACCCAGACCATCGGCTTTAATCCTAATGTGGTAGATGCACACCTCATCCCACAAGAAATTGAGAAAAACGAAATGCTCCACTCCATTAAAAACCAAATGGAAAAGATTTATTTCTATGGTGCAGGCTGTGGATTTCCAAAAAATCAGGCAATTGTAAAAGAGCAGATACAGAAAGTTTTTGACACTGCACAAATTGAGGTAAAAGAAGACCTTACAGCCGCCGCCTATGCTGCCTATCGTGGGAAACCTGCCATTGTCTGCATACTAGGGACGGGTTCCAACTCGTGCCTTTTTGACGGCAGAGAAATCCATAGAGAACTACCCTCATTGGGCTATCTCCTAAGCGATGAAGGAAGCGGATGCGCTATAGGGAAACTCCTTCTCCGCAACCGATTTATGAAAAAACTACCGAAAGATTTGGAAAAAGAATTTGATGAAGTCTATAATCTTTCCGCTGGGGACTTGGTTCAGCAAATGTATCACAACCCGCACGCCAATGCCTATATTGCATCATTTAACAAATTCGTAGCGGAAAGGAAAAGCCATCCGTATTTCCAGCAGATGATTTATTCCGAAATGAAAAACTTCTTTGAACATCATGTGCTTCCGTATAAAGATTGTTTCTCTTGCGAGATTAACTTTATAGGATCTATTGCCTTTATCTATGAAGACATTCTGAGGGCGGCCGCTGCTTACTACAATCTGAACATCGGAGCTATTGTGCAGAAACCTATTGAAAACTTGGTAGATTACCACCGAAAATATATTTTGAATTTTGAATAACTTAAAAATAAAACTATGTCAGAAAGATTAAATAAAGAAACTGAAAACTTGAAAAAAGCTGCTCTGGACTATCACAGAGCCGAACCCAAAGGGAAAATCCAAATGGTGCCGTCTAAACCCTACGCTACACAATGGGATTTGAGTCTGGCGTATTCTCCTGGGGTGGCAGAACCTTGCCTTGAAATAGAAAAAGATGCCTCCAAAGTCTATGAATACACTTCTAAAGGAAATCTCGTGGCTGTAATCAGTAACGGAACGGCTGTTCTGGGGCTTGGCGACATCGGTGCGGAGGCTTCTAAGCCTGTGATGGAGGGTAAAGGGCTTTTGTTCAAGGTATTTGCGGATATCAATGTTTTTGACATAGAAGTTAATGAAAAAGACCCTGATAAATTTGTAGAAATCGTGAAAGCGATAGCGCCTACTTTTGGAGGGATAAATTTGGAAGATATCAAAGCGCCAGAGGCTTTCTACATAGAAAAAAGGCTAAAAGAAGAGCTGGATATTCCACTGATGCACGATGACCAGCACGGAACGGCGATTATCTCCGCAGCGGCATTGCTCAATGGTTTAGAAATAGCAGGAAAAAAGATAGAGGACATAAAAATGGTGGTCAATGGCGCAGGTGCGGCGGCTATCGCGTGTTCTAAACTTTATATAGAGCTGGGCTTGAAAAAAGAAAACATCATAATGTGCGACAGCAAGGGAGTTATCAGCCATAAGAGAACCAACCTTACGCCTGAAAAATTGGATTTTGTACAAAATACCGAAGCGGAAACTCTGGATGAGGTTTTGGAGGGAGCAGATGTTTTCATTGGACTTTCCAAAGGGAATGTTCTGAAGCCTGAGGTTTTAGCGAAAATGGCGGTGAATCCTATCGTTTTTGCATTAGCAAACCCTATTCCAGAGATAGACTATGATTTAGCAAAACAGACCCGCCCAGATGTGATTATGGCAACGGGAAGAAGCGACTATCCTAATCAGGTGAATAATGTTTTGGGATTCCCTTATATATTCCGTGGTGCGCTGGATGTGCAGGCGACTGACATCAATGAAAACATGAAAATAGCGGCGGTTCACGCTATTGCGGATTTAGCGAAAGAACCAGCAACAGAGGAAGTGAAACAGGCTTATAATTTGGCTGAAATCAGCTTTGGGAAAGATTATTTCATTCCGAAACCACTTGACAGCAGACTATTTGCAAAAGTTTCTGCTGCAGTTGCTAAAGCAGCCGTAGAAAGCGGAGTTGCAAGAAAATCAATCAGCGATTTTGCTGAATATGAAAAGCAGCTTTCCGAAAGAAAAAAATAATTTGAAGTTTATAGAAATTAAATCCTCTTTATCAAAGGAGGATTTTTTTCATTTTAAAATATTAAATTTGCTACCAATAAAAATTGAGATAAATTTATCGAAAGAATAATATTGTAAAAATATTTATTTTCTAAAAAAACTTATGATGGAAAAACAATTTGATGTGTATTCAGAAATTTCATTAGGTGAAGAACTTTCAAATGAAGAATTATGTGCAGTATTTAAGTGTGGTCCGCAAGGAGGAATGAGAAAAAGTAATAGAACTAACACCCTTGTTTTAGTGTCTGATCAAACTCAATCACAAGATAGAAACCCATATCAAGATAAATGGATTGATGGGGTTTTACATTATACTGGAATGGGATTAAAAGGAGATCAAAAACTTGATTTTATGCAAAACAAAACTTTAGCTAATCTAGAAAAATTAGATATAAAAGCTTATCTCTTTGAAAAGTTGATGTCTAGAAAATACACATTTAGAGGAGAGGTTGTTTTAGCAGGTGAAATTTATATAGAAACACAAGAAGATAATGAAGGAAATAAAAGAAATGTTCTGAAATTTCCATTAAAAATAAAATAATAAAAACATGTTTTACAATCATCAAGAGATAGAAAAGAAATGGCAGAAGTTCTGGGGAGAAAACCAAACTTTCAAAAGCCAGCAGCCGTCAGAAAGCAGCAAACCGAAATATTATGTTTTAGATATGTTCCCTTATCCATCAGGGGCGGGGCTTCATGTGGGGCATCCGCTGGGGTATATTGCGAGTGATATTTATGCCAGATTCAAAAGACACCAAGGGTATAATGTCCTTCATCCTGTGGGCTATGACAGCTTTGGGCTTCCTGCTGAACAATATGCGATTCAGACAGGGCAGCATCCTGCGGTGACCACTGAGGAAAACATCAATAGATACGAACAGCAGCTAAAAAAAATAGGCTTTTCCTTTGACTGGAGCAGGGAGATTAGAACCTCTGACCCAGCCTATTACAGATGGACGCAGTGGATATTCATAGAGCTGTTTCACTCTTGGTATAATAAGGCTACGGACAGAGCGGAGAATATTTCTACCCTTGTGGCTCATTTTGAAAAGTTTGGGACAGAAAACCTTGATGCTGTGCAGTCCGATGAACTAAATTTCACTGCGGAGGAATGGCTAAACGCTTCTGAGGCGGATAAACAAGATATTTTATTGAACTACAGAATGGCTTACCGAGCAGAAACTACGGTAAACTGGTGTCCTGCACTCGGAACGGTTCTTGCCAATGATGAGGTAAAAGATGGTAAGTCTGAGCGTGGCGGATACCCTGTTTATCAAAAGAAAATGATGCAGTGGTCTATGCGTATTACAGCTTATTCGGACAGACTTTTGAGAGGGTTGGACGAGCTGGACTGGTCAGAAGCAGTGAAAGAAAGCCAAAGAAACTGGATAGGAAAATCTGAGGGCGCTTTGGTGAAATTCGGTATTAAAGGTTCTGATGATTTCATAGAGGTTTTCACTACTCGCCCTGATACTATTTTTGGGGTGTCTTTCGTTACGCTTGCTCCAGAACACGAATTGGTTTCAAAAATCACTACACCAGAGCAGAAAGAAGCCGTGGAAGCCTATATAGAAGCCACTTCCAAACGCTCCGAAAGAGACAGAATGGCGGATGTGAAGACTATTTCTGGAGTGTTCACAGGGGCTTACGCAGAACATCCTATTACTAAAGAACCAGTCCCTGTTTGGCTTGGTGATTATGTTCTTGCGGGGTACGGAACAGGCGCTGTGATGGCGGTTCCTGCAGGGGATGAGAGAGACTTTGCCTTTGCGAAACATTTTGATATTGAGATAAAAAACATATTTGACCAAGATATCTCCGAGAAGGCTTTTACCGAGAAAGAAGGTATGGTTTACCAAAATTCGGAGTTTCTAAATGGCTGCAGTAGTTATCATGAAGCAGTAAAATCAGTTGTGGAATATTTGGAAAATCATAAAGTAGGAAAATCCAAGATAAACTACCGCCAGAGGGATGCTATTTTCTCACGCCAAAGATACTGGGGAGAGCCTGTTCCTATTTATTATGAAAACGAAATGCCGTACACCCTGCCTGTTTCTGCGCTTCCGCTTGAGTTGCCAGAAGTAGAAAAATACCTGCCGACCGAAGATGGAGACCCGCCGCTAGGGAATGCTAAAAATTTCGCTTGGGATAAGGTTAATCAAAAAGTGGTGTCTACGGAACTAATTGATAATCAAAATATTTTTCCGCTTGAGTTGTCCACTATGCCAGGCTGGGCGGGGAGCTCTTGGTATTTCTTAAGATACATGAACCCAAATAATGAAGCCGAGTTTTGCGATAAAAACACATCGGACTACTGGGGGCAGGTAGATTTGTATATCGGTGGAAGTGAGCATGCTACGGGGCACCTTCTTTATTCTCGTTTTTGGACTATGTTCTTGAAAGACAGAGGGTTCATTAGTTACGAAGAACCTTTCCAAAAAATGATAAACCAAGGGATGATTTTGGGGATTTCGGCATTTGTGTATCGTGTGGATGGAACGAATAAGTATGTTTCAAAAGCACTGGCGAAAGATTACGAAACTCAAAAAATTCACATCGATATTTCTCTATTAAAAGGAACTTCGGATGAGCTGGATTTGGATAAGTTCAAGACTTGGCGACCAGAGTTTAAGGATGCTGAATTTATCTTGGAAGACGGAAAATACATCACAGAAAGAGAGGTGGAAAAAATGTCTAAATCCAAATATAATGTAGTAAATCCTGATGATATCTGCGAAGAGTACGGAGCTGACTGTCTAAGGCTTTATGAAATGTTCCTTGGGCAGCTAGAGCAGTCTAAACCATGGAATACACAGGGCTTGAGCGGAGTTTATGGTTTCCTTAAGAAGTTCTACAATCTTTATTTTGATGGGGATACTTTTTCGGTTTCAGAGGAAGAGCCTACGAAAGAGGAGTTTAAAATCCTGCATACATTGATTAAAAAGGTGATTTACGATATTGAGAATTTTTCTTTTAATACTTCTGTGTCGCAGTTTATGATAGCCGTGAATGAATTACAAAAACTAAAATGTAATAAAAAAGCTATCTTAGAGCCGCTCGCAGTTTTGATTTCGCCTTACGCACCGCATGTTTGTGAGGAGCTTTGGAGTCTTCTTGGTAATGCAGAGAGTATAGATTTTGCGCCTTTCCCTGCTCTGAATGAGGCTTATTTGGTGGAAGATGAAATAGAATATCCAGTGAGTTTTAATGGGAAGATGAGGTTCAAACTTTCTCTTTCTGCTGAGCTTTCTAAAGAGGAAATAGAGGAAATAGTAATGAAAGATGAGAAAGTAATCCAGCAGCTGGACGGAGCTAAACCAAAGAAAATCATAGTGGTTCCGAAGAAGATTATTAACATTGTATTTTAATTATTTTGTAATTTCAAAGATATTTTGTTATTTAATTCTCAATTTTATACATTGATTTTCATCAAAATAAAATATTATTTAATAAAATTTTCAATTTTTAATGAATTAAATTTGCATAATAGAAAATTTTATTTTTACTTTACACAATCAAAAAAATAATTTATAATTTAGTTTAATATGGAAATGAATGTTTCAACTCAAGAGCAACAAGTAGTTGCAAGAAAAACAGGAGGTCTTAACCCATTTTTAGTATTACCACTTTTATTAGTAGTAGGTATTTGTATTTATCTATTTGTTTTTGGTAATCCTAGTAACTTTAAAAATGAAGGACTTTCTGGTTTGTCAGTTGCCTTTAATGATATAGAAGCTAAGGACTTGGTGCCTGGGCGTGTCATTGGAATGGTTTATTTGGGAGGGTTCATCGTACCAATCCTTATTACATTTGCTGTTACAGTATTGGTATTCTCTTTAGAGCGTTTCTTTGTTTTGAATAAGGCAGAAGGAGCAGGAAATCTTGAAGGTTTTGTTCTAAAAATTAGACAATTGTTGAAAGAAAATAAAATTTCCGAAGCTCAAGAAGAATGTGACAGACAGCGAGGTTCTGTAGGAAATGTTGTTAAGGAAGCGTTAGTTTCTTATAAAGCTCTTAGCAAAGATACTACAATGAACAGAGAACAAAAAATGGCAGCTCTTAACAAATCTATCGAAGAGGCTACGACTCTAGAAATGCCTATGATGGAAAAGAACATGTCTATCCTTTCTACATTAGGGACAGTAGCAACATTGGTAGCGTTATTAGGTACCGTAATGGGGATGATTGGTGCGTTTTATGCATTAGGTTCAGGAGGAGGAACTCCAGATGCTGCAGCTCTATCTATCGGTATCTCTGAAGCCTTGATTAACACGGCATTAGGAATTGGTACATCTGCTATTGCTATCATATTTTATAACTTCTTTACATCTAAGATAGATGGTATGACATTTAAAATCGATGAGATTGCAATGTCTATTCAGCAGTCTTTCGCTGAAAATCATAAATAAGATTTAGTGAAAATTTATCTTGATTTTCATCTAAATTTAGTAAGAAGTTTAATTAAAATATAAATAGATAATGGCAAGAATCAAACCAAAAAGACACGGAGTAGTTACCGATATGACTGCCATGTGTGATGTTGCATTCCTGCTTCTTACCTTCTTTATCTTGACTACGGAGTTTAAACAACCCGATGTCGAGGACATTGTGACCCCTTCTTCTATATCAAAATCTAAACTCACAGAGGGAGATAATACAATGACTATTAGTGTAACAAAAGACGGAAGATATTATTTTTCACCAACTAATAATCCATCTCAAAGAGTAGAATTGTTAGAAAAAATGGGCGAAAAATATAATATAACATTCACAGAGCAAGAAAAGACTGCGTTCCAGAATACCCAGTTTGTAGGGGTTCCAGTTGCACAGTTGAAGGCTTTTCTTCAGTTGCCAGAGGATCAGAGAAAAAAATACAAAGGCTCTATACCAATGGATAGTGCAAATACACAGCTAGTAGAGTGGGTACAGAATAATGCAAAGATTAATAGAGAAGCTAAACTTGCTGTAAAAGGTGATGGAGGCGCATCTTACGATAAGTTTAAAGTTCTTTTTGAAGGACTGAGAGATATAGAGTTTTATAAATTTGTATTGGTGACAACAGAAGAATAAACATAAAAGAATAAAAATGGCAGAAGTACAAGTACAAGACAAAGGTGGTAAAGGAGGAAAAGTACGCTCCAAAAAGCAGTCTACAAGAGTAGACATGACACCGATGGTGGATTTGGGATTCCTATTGATTACATTCTTTATGTTTACCACTACTTTCACCAAACCAAACATTATGGATTTGGGGCTTCCTGCAAAGCCAAAACCAGGACAAGAGGTGCCAACTCCAGAGATTGATTTGACAAATTCTATTACATTTATTATTGCAAAGGATAATAAGTTGTTCTATCATCAGAAAGATGCAGCAGGTCTTAATGTAGAAACATTGGTAGAAACTACCTATGACCGTGAAGGAGTAGAAAAGGTAATAGCTCAAGCAAAAAGCAGAGCGAAGAAACCAGATTTCTTTACAGTGATTATCAAACCAATGGAAGATGCAAGTTTTAGAAATTTTGTTGATATCCTTGATGAGATGGAAATTACTGGTAGTAAGAGATTTTCTATAGGAGAGATTAAGCCTTTTGAAAAGGCTGTCTATGAACAAAAAGTGAAATAATTAAAAACCAACAGTATGGCAGATAAAGAATTAGAATACACAGATTTTGAGGAACTTGTATTTGAAGATAGAAATAAAGAATATGGTGCCTATGACCTGAGAAAAAGTTATAAATGGTTTTTAACTAAAGCTTTCTTTTTGGGGACAGTAATTTTTGTTGCGGCTATTATTTTACCACTTGTTTATGTTGCAGCTACAGAAGGGGAAAAAGTAAAAGAAACTCAGGTGGATATTGATCTACTCCAGCACACTGAGGCTCCAGAAGAAAAAATAGAAGAGGAAAAACCAAAAGAGGATGAAGAAATCCATGAATCAAAACCAAATGAACAAAGTATTCAGGATTTGGCTGAAAAGGTGGATGATATTCCTCAGCAACAGACAATTCAGGATTTAGTTCCAGAGCCTAAAGCAGAACCTAAAAATGAAACTCCTCCTCCTACAAATGATGAGAAGAAGGATGTGGCTACAGGAGTCAAGAATATAGAAGGAACTAAAGATACAGGCTACCAAGGAGACCAAAGAAGAGATGGAGTGGAAGGTGGACAAGGTAATCAGTCTAAGAGAGATGATAGTAAAGTAGTAGAAAATAAGGTAGACACTAATATCGTCCATACTTCAGTAGATGTAGAAGCTGATTATGGTAATGGAGGATTGAACGGGTTTAGAGCAAAAGTTCACGAAAACTTTGATACAGAAGCAGTAGAGGGAGAAGGTGTTCTTACTACGACTGTTAAGTTCGTTGTAGAAACCAATGGTACTGTTTCCCAAGTAAAAGCTACGGGTTCTAATGCGGACTTTAACAGGGAAGCAGAGAGAGTAGTAAGATCTATAAAAGGATGGAGCCCAGCTAAAAAAGGAGGAGTTAATGTAAGATCTTATTACAGCCTTCCATTGAAGATGAAGTCTGAATGACTTTTAACTTAATAATAAAAAAGAGGAGTAATTTTGCTTCTCTTTTTTTATTATATTTGTCACTATGTTTTATAATTTATTGTCATTCATTGTAGGGATTTTATACATCATTGTTGGTGTTTTTGTGATTACTACAAGAAAATTTGGAGTAAAATTGGAGCCAATAGCGGCAAATGCACTGGGTGTTTTGCTCTGTATTTATGGTGTGTTTAGGTTAGTTAGAGCGTTTATTCGTTTAAGAAAAGAAAGAAGAGATGAAGAATAGTTTAGTTTTATATATTTTATCAGCGTTTTTATTTTTTTCGTGTAAAAGCGAGGAACAAAAAAAAGAAGAGGTTACTCCGCTTCATACTAGAGGCGAAATCACCCTACAATATGATGATTCTTTTACCAATATAGCAGAAGCATTGTCTCATCGGTATATGAATGCTTACCCTAACACAAAAATAAACTTAAAAGTCAGCAAAGAAGACCAAGCATTGGAGGATTTGCTCAATCATAAAGTGGATATGATTATTATGTCTCGTGAGCTCACAGAACAAGAACGAAAATACTGGGATGTGAAGACCAAACTTCCATGGCAGCCTTCTTATTTTGCGGCGGATGCGGTGTGTTTTGTGGTGAATAAAAACTCAGAAAAACAGCATGTTTCTTTGGAGGAAATAAAGGAAATGCTGAAATCTGGAGATAAAAAGTTGATTTTTGATGGTGCGAATACAAGTAATCTGAATGCCGTGCTTCAAAAATTAAATTTAGATCTTAAAGATGTGAAATATTCTCGCTTAGAAGGGAATGAGAACATTATAGAGAGTTTGGAAAAATTTTCTAATCATATCGGTGTAATCAGCTATAACACGATTAGCCGCCCATATGGAGAGAGAGCCTCTAAATTGAGAGAAAACATTAAAATTCTTCCAATAAAAGTAGGAGATTCTCTTCTTCTGCCGAATAAAGAAAACCTAAAAACTCAGAAATATCCATTGACCAAACTTCTGTATTTCCTGACAGATGAAGGGACTTTTGGTCTGGCGAATGGGCTGATAAGATATTCATGCACTCATATTGGTCAGAAAATAGTAGATAAAGAGGGGCTTCAGCCGTATAATCTTTATCCAAGAACCATAAATATAATTAACAATTAGAACAGATGAAATTAGATATTTTAGCAATAGGCGCTCATCCTGATGATGTAGAATTTGGATGTGGCGGAACCCTTTTGAAATTAGCTTCCGAAGGGAAAAGTGTAGGAATCATAGACCTTACACAGGGAGAAATGGGAACCCGCGGCACCATAGAAACAAGGTATGAGGAGGCTGCCAATGCAGCAAAATTATTAGGTCTGAAAGCCAGAGAAAATTTAAAAATGAAAGATGGTTTTTTGGTTAATTCCGAGGAATATCAGTTGCGAATAGTGCAAATGATTAGAAAATACCGCCCAGAGATTGTTTTTTGCAACGCTTGGGAAGACCGTCATCCAGACCATGCAAAGGGCTCTAAACTCGTTTCTGATGCGTGTTTTCTCGCTGGACTTAGAAAATTAGAAACAGAATATAACGGCGAAAAACAAGAAGCGTGGAGACCTAAACATGTTTTTCATTATATCCAATGGAAACACATTACGCCTGATTTCGTAGTGGATATTTCTGATTTTATGGAGAAGAAAATGGAAGTTTGTAAAGCCTACAAAACACAGTTGTTTGATGCAAATTCCAAAGACCCGATAACACACACGGCAACCAAAGACTTTATGGAAAGTATCACATATAGGGCTCAGGACTTGGGAAGATTGAGCGGAGTGGACTATGCAGAGGGCTTTGTGAGTGAGCGATTGCTGGCGTTTAAAAATTTTGATGGAATTATTTGGTAGTAAAGAAAAAATTACTATCTTTGCACCGCTTTATTATGGTGGCTGTAGCTCAGTTGGTTAGAGCGTCAGATTGTGGTCCTGAAGGTCGCCGGTTCGATCCCGGTCAGCCACCCACAAAAAAACACATTCCAAAAGGAATGTGTTTTTTTGTTAATTCATATCTTTTTTATACATGGCATAAAATCCAATATTCGTGCTTTCTATTTTTTAAAGATGAAACTTAGCCACAGAAACTTTTGTTGTTGATATTCCTATTAATTTTTCCTGTTTAAGAATGTGAAGATTAAAAATATCTATAATGGTCTTTTCTTCCTTTATATTTTCTCCTTTATACTGCCTAAAAATATCCTCCACATCAAAAGACTTCTCTCCTACTTGTAAAAACAAAAAAGCCTGATTAATTTCTTGTTTAATCAGACTTAGTTGAGTATTTATTTGAGTATTTTCTGTATTCAGAGGAACTGCTTGCTGTTTAGCTGAACTCCAATTCTTTGGATTGATAAATAATCCTGTGGAAAAAGGTTTTCTTTTACCTAAATAAGTTATTCTACAAATTAAGGGAACTAATCCCTTTTTATTTATTCTTGTAGCTGAAATTAAGAATAATATCTTTATCTTGTCCATTTTATAATGCTTTGATTTTAAGTTATTTAACTTGCAACCCTAAATTAAAACTTGCAACCTTTTTGTATGCCTAATTCTTCATAAATACTAATATATTTCGTCCTTTCAAATCATACCAACAATATACAAGCGCATGAAATCCAACATATTAAAAATAAAAAAATCCAAGACTTATAAAAATCTTGGATTTTTGTGGGTTCTAAGGGATTCGAACCCCTGACCCTCTGGGTGTAAACCAGATGCTCTGAACCAACTGAGCTAAGAACCCTATCTGTGGGCGGTGAGGGATTCGAACCCCCGACCCTCTGGGTGTAAACCAGATGCTCTGAACCAACTGAGCTAACCGCCCTCATTTGAGTGGTGCAAATATACGGATTTTTATTTAACCTCCAAATTTTTTTCTAAAAAATCTCCAACTACAAAATTACTCCCCCCTATGAAAATCATCTCACCATACTTACAGTTCGCTTTTGCAGACTGATATCCCGCCTCCACATTATCAAAAATTTTGAAATCTACCCCTGCCTCCACCAGCAAATTTTCATAATCTTTCGGGTGTCGCCCTCTATGAATTGCTGGTTTTACAAAATAATAATGAGCATCACGAGGAAGAATTTTCATAATTTCATCAATATTCTTTTCCTGAACAAAACCTAAAATAATGTGTTTATGGCAGTGATACTCAGACAACTGGCTAAACACCATATCCAGCCCTGCTTTATTATGCCCTGTATCACAAATAGTTAGCGGATTTTTAGAAAACTCAAACCAGCGACCGATGAACCCTGTATTTTTCTGAACATGAAGCAGTCCATCGTGAATATTTTCATCCGAAATAGAAATATTTTTCTTCCTCAAAGCCTCCACCAAAGCCAAAACCACACGGATATTTTTTCGCTGATAATTGCCCTTCAAATCGGTTTCCAAATCGGTTTTCACCTCCGTAGCATCTATAAATTCCGTTCCTACTGCATCGGCTTTTTCGCGAATTATATTTTTAACCAAAATATTCTCATCGCCAGAAATTATCGGAACATTTTCTTTGATAATTCCCGCCTTTTCTGCAGCTATCTGCTCCAGCGTTTCGCCCAAAATATCCTGATGGTCAAGCTGGACATTCGTAATCGCCGAAACCAGCGGAGTGATGATGTTGGTGGAATCCAGCCGTCCGCCGAGACCAACCTCGATGATGGCAAAATCCACCTCGTTTTGATAAAAATACTCAAACGCCATGATGGTCGTAAATTCAAAAAAGGAAGGCAGAATCTGCTCTGGAATTTGCTTTAATTTTTGAATAAACTGATACACAAACTCCTTGTCCGCCTTCTCTCCATTGATTTTCACCCGCTCTGTAAACTCCACTAAATGAGGCGAATTATAAATCCCAACCTTGTAGCCAGCCTCCTGCAAGATAGAAGCCAGCATATTGCTCGTAGAGCCCTTCCCATTGGTTCCGCCGATGTGGATGGTTTTTATCTTATTCTGCGGATTTCCCCAGTAATCACAGAGTTTTTTTATATTATCCAGCCCTGGTTTGTAGGCTTTTTTCCCATTTTCCTGATAGTTGGGCGTTTGTTTAAAAAGCCATTCCAGCGCCTCTTGATAGTCCTTTTTGTCCATCGCTAAAAAATTTCCGCCAAAGATATAAACATCTTTTTAAATTAAATTGATTTTATAAAATTCAATTATTTTTGATTTGTTAGGTTAATCTAATTTTGTAAATTTGGACAATAAAATAATTTGAATGGATTTAGGTTCGTTAAAAACAGGTCAAAAAGGCGTAGTTTTAGGGATTTCTCCGGAATGCAAAGGAGAAATCAGACAGCGGTTTTTAGATTTAGGATTCATCAAAGGCGCTGAAATTCATATCCAAAACATCAGCCCGCTGGGTGACCCTATCGCCTACAATATTCATAACACACTGATTGCCTTACGAAAAGAAGACACTAAATACATTCTGATAGAGATTAAAAGTTAAAATGAAATCAACCTGCCAAGTCTGCGAACTCAATACAGCCAGCCAACTAAAAAAGCTGGGAGAAAACGCCGCGAATACACAGTTTACAATAGCCCTTGCTGGAAATCCCAACACAGGGAAAAGCACTATTTTCAATGCTTTGACTGGGCTGAAACAGCATACAGGAAACTGGCCTGGCAAAACGGTAACGCATTCCGAAGGGTATTTTTCTTATCAGCAAAACACCTTCAAAATCGTGGACTTACCTGGCACTTATTCACTGCTTTCCACTTCTGATGATGAGGAGGCTGCCAGAGATTTTATTTTATTTGGGAAACCTGACATCACCGTAGTGGTGGTGGATGCAGGGCGTATGCAGAGACATTTCAGTCTTTTATTGCAAGTGATGGAAGTTTCGGAAAATGTGATTCTTTGTCTTAATCTAATGGATGAAGCGAAAAAACACGGCACCGAAATTGACACCCGCACCCTGTCCCGCGACTTGGGAATTCCTGTGATAGGCACCAGCGCAAGGTCTAAAGATGGAATTCCTGAACTTCTATCTACAATCCATAAAATGGCAAAAGGAGAGATTACCACAAAGAAAAAATCTTTCATAAAGCCTACCGAAATAGTAAAAAACTCGGTGGAGAAAGTTGCTAAACACCTCTCGCAGCTTGACCCAGAGCTTGACAATACCGAATGGATAGCTGCCAGATTATTAGAAGGAAATAAAAATCTCGCAGAAGAATTAAAAAAAAGAATGATATCTACTCGTATCAATTCCGAAAATTTTGAGCCGATATATCATTTAGTGGAGGAATACAAAACCAACTTCCCTAAAAACTACCATGACGAACGGATAGAAAACCTCTATGCCGAAGCCGCTAAAATCATACAATCATCTGTATCATCAACAGAGTCACAGAGGCTGTTCCGTATAGAGCGAATGATAGACAATCTGGTCACGCACAGAATATGGGGATTTGGGATTATGTTTCTCTTATTGAGTTTGGTTTTATGGCTGACTATCATTGGGGCTAACTATCCATCGGAGCTACTCTCTTCCCTACTTTTAGAGCAGATTTATCCTTTTCTAAAAACTGGAGCCAATGAGCTTAATTTT
>ERZ772971.972-NODE-972-length-17111-cov-4.233056_pt1 | contig 17111 bp, 15 predicted proteins | sample MGYA00511943_ERZ772971 | MGnify/ENA primary metagenome ERZ772971 (study PRJEB29015, sample SAMEA2737929) | human oral metagenome | biome: human oral; feature: human-associated habitat; material: dental | place: China | collected 2144 ... | reverse complement strand
CCAGCCCGGGCCTTCGTCGTGCCGGAGGCAGGTGTGCCGGCGGCCGGTCCTCGCGGACGGACCGCCGGCACGACGGCCGTGGCGGCGCTCAGCAGCAGCGCGCCTGGACGTTGTCCTCGTCGAAGTCCGTCTTCGCCCGCCACCACTGGCGCTCCGTCATCGGCTCGTGGCCGGGGTGCTCGCGGCGGTGCCGCTCGACGTAGCGCTCGTAGGCGGACTCGCCGGTGAAGTCGCGCCACAGCCGACGTGCCTGCGCCAGGCCGGTGCGGGCACGGCCCACCGCGGCCCGTAGCCGTGAGGTGCCGCGGGCTGACGGCGAGGACGGTGCCGACGGCGAGGACGCTGCCGCCCCCGCCGTCGGCCCGCAGCCCTGCTCATCCACGCAGGGGGTGTCCCGGTGCACGTGCACGGGCCTCAGTGACCCGCGTGCGAGTGCGAGCGACCCGGGATGAGCGCCGGATCGCCGTTGACCTCGTACTCGGCGACGAGCTTCTTCTCCAGGGCGTTGGCGATCATGTGCTCGGGCGCGTAGAAGTTCGACTCCTGGTAGGGGTCCTCCGACGTCGTCGTGTCCCGGGTGCGCACCGCCTTGACCATGGTGACAGCGGCGCACACCATGACGAAGGCGACGAGCACGAGGAAGACGATGCTCAGCGTCCCCTGGATCATCGTGTTGCGGATGATCGCCCTCTGGACGGCGATCGCCTCCGGGTCGGTGAGGGTGGTCACCAGCTCCTTGGCGTTGCGCCACTGCTGGAAGTAGCCCACCCGCGCGTCCGTCGAGAAGATCTTCTGCCAGGAGGCCGTGAAGGTCACTACCGTGTCGAAGACCAGGGGGATCGCCGGTATCCACGCGTGCTTGAGGTAGCCCTTGCGCACCGTCATCACCAGGCACAGCAGCAGCGCGATGGCCGCGATGAGCTGGTTGGCGATGCCGAACAGCGGGTAGAGGGTCTGGATGCCTCCGCGTGGGTCGGTCACACCCATGAGCAGCAGCGAGCCCCAGGCGGCCACGACGACGCCGGTGGTCGCCCAGGCGCCGACGTGCCAGGACGGGTCCTTGAACTTGGGGAACACATTGCCCAGGGCGTCGGAGAGCTGGAAGCGGGCCACGCGGGTGACGGCGTCGACCGCCGAGAGGATGAACAGCGCCTCGAACATGATGGCGAAGTGGTACCAGAAGCCCATCATCGCCCGGCCTCCGCCGATCTGGTGGAGGATGTGCGACATGCCGACCGACAGGGTCGGGGCTCCGCCGGTGCGTGAGACGATGCTGGGCTCACCGACGTCGGCGGCGACCTGACGCAGGGCGTCGGCGTCGGTGTACGTCTTCGGGTTGCCCTGCTCGTCCCAGGAGTCCCACACGGGCACGAGCGAGTCACCGTGCGCGTCCGTCACACCCAGGTTCTCCACCGCCTGCGCGGCGACGTCCTCACGGTCGGCGGCGGCGGCAACCGTGTCGGGTCCCGCCAGCGCGTCCATGGTGGCCGCAGAGGTGTTCATGGAGAAGTAGATGCCCGGGGACAGGGAGACCGCCGCCGCCAGGGCCATGATGGCCACGAAGGACTCCATGAGCATGCCGGCGTAGCCGATCATGCGCACCTGGCTCTCCTTCTGGATCATCTTGGGGCTCGTGCCCGAGGAGACGGTCGCGTGCATGCCGGACAGGGCGCCGCAGGCGATGGTGATGAACAGGAAGGGGAAGAGCGTGCCCGCGAAGACCGGGCCCTCGGTGTTGAGGGCGAACTCGGAGACCGGTGCCATCTCGACGACGGGGCGCACGATGATGATGCCCGCCGCCAGGACGACGATCGTGCCGACCTTCATGAAGGTGGACAGGTAGTCGCGCGGGGTCAGCAGGACCCACACCGGCAGGACCGCGGCGAGGAAGCCGTAGACGATCATGCACCACACGAGGACCGTGGGGGACAGGTGCAGGACGTCGCCGAAGGAGGACTCGGCGACCCAGCGGCCGGCGATGATGACGCCGATGAGGATGGCGAAGCCCGCGATGGAGACCTGGGTGATCTTGCCGGGCTGGACGAAGCGCAGCCACAGTCCCATGCACACGGCGATGGGGATCGTCATGCCGACGCTGAACACGCCCCACGGGGACTCGGCCAGGGCGTTGACGCAGACCATGGCGAGGACCGCCAGCACGATCATGAGCATGACGAGGACGACGACGGTGGCGACGGCACCGCCGACCTTGCCGATCTCGTCGGTAGCCATCTGGCCCAGGGAGCGACCGCCCCGGCGCATGGAGAAGAACAGGACGAGCATGTCCTGGACGGCACCGGCGACGACGACGCCCAGGATGATCCACAGCGTGCCCGGCAGGTAGCCCATCTGGGCGGCGAGCACGGGGCCGACGAGCGGCCCGGCGCCGGCGATGGCGGCGAAGTGGTGGCCGTAGAGGACGACGCGGTGGGTGGGGTCGAAGTCGCGACCGTTGTTGATGCGCTCGGCCGGGGTGGCGTTGGAGTCGTCGGGGCGCATGATCGTGCGCTGGATGTAGAGTGCGTAGAAGCGGTAGCCGATGGCGTAGGTGCTCACAGCGGTGACGACGAACCAGATGGTGTTGACGCTCTCGCCGCGGGCGATGGCCAGCATGTACCAGCCCAGGACGCCGACGGCCGTGATGGCCGCCCACAGCGCGATCGACTTGGGGGTCCACGTGTGGTGGGGCCTGATACCGACGGCGACACCGTGCGAGTTGCGGATGACGAGCCGCTCCTCCTCAGGGGAGAGCGACGTAGGTGCGGACTGTTCCTGTGTGTCCATGAGGGAGCCTTCGTTGTTGGGAAGGGGGCCACGGCTCTGTGGCAGCAAACACACTAGGCTCAAAATGACATCCCCGAAAGGGGTGTCAGAACGATAGGCAATGATGATGGGGTCGGGCGGGTCCCAGCCCGGTCGGGACACGGGAGGGGCGGGCGCCCTGCCGGGCCGGGCCCGGTCGGCCCGCGAGCCTGGGCTCAGGCCCCCTGGGTCTCGTCGACCTGGTCCTGGGCCTCCTGGTCGGCCGCCAGGCCCTGCCCCCGCAGAGACTCGGGCGTGATGACCGGCAGCACCGACCACGGGAAGTTGATCCACTTGTCCGTCTCACGCCAGCAGTAGTCCGGCGTGAACACCGAGCGCGGCTTGCGGTAGATGACCGCGCTGCGCGCGTCCACCGCGATGGTCTCGTCACCCAGGTCCAGGCCCTCGTGACGGAGCATCTCCATGACCATCCTCAGGGTCTTGCCGGAGTCGGCGACGTCGTCGACCACGAGGACCTTCTTGCCCGGCAGCTCGGAGGCGTCCATGAGCGGCGGCAGGATGACCGGCTCCGGCAGGGTCTCACCCACGCCCGTGTAGAACTCGACGTTCATCGCCCCCATCGCCTTGATCCCGATGGCGTAGCCGATCGCGCCGGCCGGGATGAGGCCGCCGCGGGCGATGGCGATGATGAGGTCCGGGATCCAGCCGGAGGCGACGATCTGTGCGCTCAGCTCGCGTTCGGCCTGGCCGAAGAGCTCCCAGGTCAGCTCCTCACGCTCCGGAGCCGCGTCCGAGGTGGCGCCGTCGTCGAAAGGCCTACGAGGGGTGGGGGCGGTGCTCTGGTCGCTCACCCTTCAGAGGTTAACGTCCGACGCCGCTGGTGCGCACCCCGACCCGGGGCCTGTCGCGAACCGCCTGCGGTAAGCGCCACGGGGCTCGCCGTGGCACCGGCACTGACCGCCGCCGCCGCGCTCACTAGCCTGGGTGCGTGCCCGACCTGCTGACTCCTGTCCTCGACGTCCTCGCCGCCGCCCCCGTGCTCACCGTCTTCCTCGTCATCGGGCTCGGCACCGCCGTCGGGCACGTCCCCTTCGGGCCGGTGCGCTTCGGCGCCGCCGGGGCCCTGTTCGTCGGCCTCGCCGTCGGCGCCCTCGACCCGCGGCTGGGTGAGGGGCTCGGGCTCCTGCGGAGCCTGGGGCTGGGGCTGTTCTGCTACACCGTCGGCCTGGGTGCCGGGTACACCTTCTTCCGCGACCTCAAGCGCCAGCTGCCCCTCATGAGCGTGGCCGTCGCCACCCTTGTCGTCGCCGGTGGAGCGGGAGCGGTCTACGCGAGCCTCACCGGCATCAGCCCCGCCATGGACGCCGGCGCCTACGCGGGGGCACTGACCTCCCCGGTCCTCGACGCCGCCATCGAGGCCGCCGGGAACCAGGAGCCCGCCGTCGGCTACGCCCTCGCCTACCCCGTGGGCGTCACCGTCGCCATCATCCTCGTCTCCCTCGTCATCGGCCGCGACTGGCCCGCCGCCCGCGACCCGCGCCCCGCCAGCGCCGACGGCCTGACCGCCACCAGCGTCTACCTCCTGCGCCAGATCCGGCTCGACGAGATGGAGGCCTTCCGGCGTTCCCGCATCCGCGTCTCCTACCTTGAGCGCGACGGCGAGACCCGCGTCGTCACCCCCGGCGAGGAGCTGCTGCCCGGGGACAAGGTCGTCGTCGTCGGAGCCCCGACGGCGGTCGAGGAGGCCGTGCGCGAGCTCGGCTCGGGCCTCAACCGCTGCCTGGCCAAGGACCGCACCGTCGTCGACCACCGGCGCCTGACCGTCTCATCCACCCGCGTGGCCGGACGCACCATCGGCGAGCTCGACATGCCCGGCCGCTTCCAGGGCGTCATCACCCGCGTCAAGCGCGGAGACCTCGACCTGCTCGCCGACGACGACCTCGTGCTCGAGCTCGGCGACCGCGTCCTAGCCGTCGTCCCCTCCGACGAGCTCGAGAGGGCGGCCGACTACTTCGGCGACTCCGAGCGCTCCATCGCCCAGATCGACGCCTTCAGCGTCGGCGTCGGCATGGCCCTGGGCGTCCTCGTCGGCCTCCTGGCGGTCCCCCTGCCCGGGGGGATGACCCTCAAGCTCGGTGTCGCCGCCGGGCCCCTCGTCGTCGGCATGGTGCTCGGACGGGTGGGGCGCACGGGCCCCTTCCTGTGGGGCCTGCCCCACGCCGCCAACGCCACCATCCGCCAGCTGGGCCTGCTGTTCTTCCTCGCCTCGATCGGGCTCACCTCCGGGCCTGACTTCGCGGCCGCCGCCTTCTCCGCCACCGGCCTCGCCGTCGGCGGCATGGCCGCCCTCATCATCGTCGTCAGCGCCATCGTCCTGCTCGCCGGGGCGCGCCTGGTGGGCGTGAGCACGGCCCGCGCGGCCGGAGGCTTCGCCGGGGTCGTCGGTCAGCCGGCGATCCTCGCCTTCGCCCTGTCCAAACGTGACGACGAACGTGTGGAGGCCGGGTACGCGACCCTCTTCGCCCTGGCCATCGTCGTCAAGATCGTCATGGTCCAGGTGCTGGTCGCGCTGTGACTCGGGCGGCCCGGCGGCGGGTGCATGATCGGGTGGTGAGCACCGCCTCCCCCGCGTCCCCGCCTCCTGAGCGCCCTCGTACCGAGCCCCGTCCTGTGCGCGGCGGACCCGGCCGGGCCCTCGCCGAGGGCTGGCCCGGCATCGCCCTGTGCGCCGCGGTCGCCGTCGCCGCCACCGCCGTCAACACGGTGCTCCCCCTCGTCTCGGCAATGCTCGTGGCGATCCTCGTCGGGCTGCTGGCGCGCAACCTGGGCCTCGTCCCCGTCCTCGCTGAGCCCGGCCTCAAGGTCACCGCTCGCACGGTGCTGCGTGCCGGCGTCGTCCTGCTCGGCCTGCGCCTGTCCGTGCCGGCTGTGCTCTCGCTCGGCTGGGGCGCCATCGGCGTCATCGTCGCCACCGTCACCTGCGTCTACCTCGCGACCCTGTGGGCCGGGCGGCTGCTCGGCGTCCCCCGCGCCACAACCATCCTCACCGCCACCGGCACGGCCATCTGCGGTGCCGCCGCCGTCGCCGGCATGAGCGCCGTCGTGCGGCCCCGGGACGACGACGGTGAGCAGGCCGAGAGCGTGGAGGAGGCGGCCGCCACCGCCATCGCCTCCGTCACGCTCTTCGGCACCGTCGCCATCCTCGTGCTGCCCCTGCTCGTGAGCGCGCTGGACCTCGGGGCCGTGCCCGCCGGCGTGTGGGTGGGTGCCGGGGTCCACGAGGTCGGACAGGTGGTCGCGGCGGCCGGCCTGGTGTCCACCGCCGCGCTCGACGTCGCCGTCGTCGCCAAGCTGGGGCGGGTGGTCCTGCTCGCCCCGCTCGTCGCGGTCGTGGGCGTCCTCGAGAGCCGCCGGGCCGCCCGGCTGCTCGCTCAGCGCACGGCGGCCGAGGAGGTCGGCCAGGTCCTGCGCGGGGAGCCGGTGAGCCACCGGGCCGGGGCGCCGGTGGTGCCGCTCTTCGTCCTGGGATTCCTCGCCGCCGTCGTGCTGCGCTCGCTGCTGGAGGGCAGCGTGCCCGAGGTCTTCAGTGCGGCGAGCACCCTCGCGGGTTTCCTGCTCACGATGGCGATGTGCGCCATGGGGGCCGGGGTCAACCTGCGGCGCCTGGTGCGCTCGGGCGGGCGCGCCCTGCTGCTCGGCGCGCTCGCCGGGGTCGTGAGCGCGCTCGTGTCGTTGGCCGGGGTGCTCGTGCTCGTGGCCTGAGCGTGCCCGTGCGTGGACCACCTGTCTCGCGTACGGACAACGTGCCGCCGTATGGACAACCTGAGTGACGCCAACAGGTTGTCCAAGCGGAACAAGGTTGTCCTGCGTGCGTCAGGTTGTCCGGGTGGCACGAGGTTGTCCTGCGTGCGTCAGGTTGTCCGCGTGCGGTGAGAGGCCGCTATGACGGGCCCACCGGAACCGCGCCACGGTGCCGGAGGTCTAGCCTGAGACCATGCTCGTCGCCTTCTCCGTGTCCCCCACCACGACCGACGCCCCGGACGGCTCCGTCTCCGAAGCCGTGGCCGCGGCCGTGCGTGTCGTGCGCGAGTCCGGGCTGCCCAACGAGACGACCTCGATGTTCACCACCCTGGAGGGCGAGTGGGACGAGTGCATGGATGTCGTCAAGCGCGCCTGCGAGGCGGTGTCCGCCGTGAGCCCGCGCGTCGCGCTCGTGCTCAAGGCCGACATCCGCCCCGGCTGGGAGGGCCAGCTGAGCGCCAAGGTCGAGCGCGTCGAGGAGCACCTGCGCCGCGGCTGAGCCGGGCCCGTGGCCTAGCCGCACCTCTCAGCGCTGATCCGTCAGCGCAGGACGGCCAGGACGACGGCGGCCGAGCGTGCCGCCGCCTCGTCGCTGCTGATGTGGAACTCCTGCCCGGCCTCGGGCCCGCACAGGTCCGAGACCCCGCGCACCGAGACGAACGGGACGGCGCAGGCGTGCGCGACCTGGGCGAGCGCCGTCGTCTCCATGTCCGTGCTCACGGCCTGCGGGAAGAGCTCGCGCGTCGCCCCCACGTTCGCGGCGGTGACGAAGGAGCCTCCGGAGAGCATCTGTCCCACGTGCACCCGTGAGCTCCCCGACGTCGCCGTCGCCGCGCCCAGCGCGACCTGGCCCACCTCGCGCACGCGGGCCACGAGCCCGGCGTCGGCAGTGAAGGCGGGCGGTTGGCCCGGTGTCTGGCCGAGCGCGTAGCCGAAGGCGGTGGCGTCGACGTCGTTGTAGGCCGTGCTCGTGCAGGCGCAGACGTCGCCGACCTCCACGTCCCGCCCCAGGCCGCCGGTGGTCCCGGCGGAGACGATGACCTCGGGGGCCACCTGGGCCAGGGCGCCGGCCAGGGCGCTCGCCGCGGCGACAAGGCCGATGCCGCAGCGCAGGAGGACGAGCTCGTGCCCGCCGAGGTCGAGGGACCAGGCCTGCGCGCGCCCGGGCAGCGCGACGTCGGGCGCAGCCGACCGCGGAGCCAGCGAGCGCAGGAAGGGCTCGGCCTCCTCCTGCATGGCGACGACGACGAGGGCGGCGACCGGTCGGGGGCTCAGGCTCATGCCGTCAGCCTAAGGTCCTGCGCCGCGCTGCGCTGACCCCTGCCCAACTCCTCGGTTTGCGCGCGAACGTACGGTGTTTTGCCGTACTTTCGAGCGCAAACCGAGGAGTTGGGGAGCTGGGGAGCTCGCGGGTGGGCTCAGGCGGCGGGGGTCGGGTCGTCAGGCACGACGACGTCCCACTGGTCGCGCTCGGCGAGGAAGGCGCGCACCGCCTCCTGCGCCTGGACGAGCGAGTGGTTCGCCCCCCAGCCGCACTGGACCTCGTTCGCCGCCGGAACCGCCACCGCCTCCAGGATGTCGCGGAAGGTCGCCTCGAGCAGCGCCGCGAACTCCTCCGGCTCCACACCGAGGGTCAGAGCGTAGAAGCCCGTCTGGCAGCCCATCGGCGAGAAGTCGACGAGCCGGTCCGTGTGGTTGCGCATGAGCTCGGCCGTCAGGTGCTCGATGGAGTGCACGGCCCGCATCCCCAGGTGCTCGACATTGGGCTGGCAGAAGCGCACGTCGTACTTGACGAGCTCGTCGCCACCGGGCAGGCGCTTGCGGTCAGCCACCCGCACGAAGGGCGCGACGACTTTCGTGTGGTCGAGGTTGAAGGACTCGACGTTCATACGGGGGCCGTCGGTGAGGGTGTACGACTCGTTCTGCTCACTCATGGCACCAGGGTAGGCGCGTGCCGCGGCAGGATGGGGGCGTGCCCGACACCCCCGCCCCGACCGGCCCAGCCACCGACTCCCGCCGCCCTGTGTCCTCCCCTCCCCGCCGCCCGCTGGCCCGCTACGTCCTGGGCGCCGCCGACGCCCCCACGCTCGTCTACCTTCACGGCGTCACCTCCAGCGCCGCCTCCAGCTCCGGCGCCCTGGAGCACTGGGCCGACGCCGGCTACCGGGTCATCGCCCTCGACGCCCGCGGGCACGGGCTGTCGCCGCGCTGGAGCAAGGAGGAGCTGGCCCAGGCCGGCGAGGTCCTCGTCGACGACGTCCTGCACGTCCTGAGCGAGCTCGCCCAGGAGCGCGACACCCGCTGCGACACCCGCCGTGCCGCCGGAGAGGCCGCTGCACTGGCCGCCCCCGCTGCGTCGACTGCACCTGCCGCCCGCCCCGTCCTCGTCGGCCACTCCATGGGCGGCGCCACCGCCATGGTCGCCGCCAGCCGCCGCCCCGACCTGCTCGCCGGCACCGTCCTCATCGACCCCGCCCGCTACGGCACCCGCAGCCCCGACGAGCTGCGGGCCCGAGGAGCGGCCCGCGCCCGGCTACGCGCCACGGACCTGGCCGACCTGCCCCGGGCCGTCGCCCGGGCGCTGGCCGACGACGAGGGGCCCGACGGCGAGGCCCTCACCGGCGTGTGGGCCCAGGAGCGCACCGACCCCGCGCTGCTGGCCACCGGCGTCGTCGCCCCCGCCGTGCCCTGGGAGGAGGCGATGGCGGCGCTCGCGGTCCCGACCCTGCTCGTCACCGGGGACCGGCCGGGCTCGGCTCGCGTGGGCACCGAGGGCCTCGCCCTCCTGCGCCGCCAGGCCAACCCCTGGGTCGAGACCGCGCTCGTGGCCGGTGCCGGGCACGACGTGCGGCGCTGCGACCCCCACGGCTTCCATCGGGTCGTTGACCCCTGGCTGCGCCGCGTCCTGGGCGGCTGACCCGGGGGGCGGAAGTCCCATGTTCCTGTGACTGGCGGCATAGGATCAGGCCGTCCCGGCGCCGAGGCCGGGGACCCCGTCCCCCTCCCCAGGGGCCCGAGGAAGGATGACCATGCCGACGCCGTCCGTGCGCCGTTCCGGGTCCGCCGCCGTGCGGGACCGCCGTACCACCGCCCCCCGTGCCACGCGCCGGGAGCCGCTGAGCAGGAAGCAGGTGATCGGTCTCGTCCTCGGGGCCCTCGCCTTCCTCACACCCTTCCTCCTCGACGTCCCCGGCCTGGACGCCATGGGCGAGCGCATGCTCGCGATCTTCCTGCTGGCCATCGTCCTGTGGGTCACCGAGGCGATCCCCCTCGTGGCCACCGCCGTGCTCGTCATCGGCCTGGAGATCCTGCTCGTCTCCAACCAGGCCCTCGTGCCGGTGCCCGAGGACGCCACCTCCTACTCCAAGTTCCTCGGGGCGCTGGCCAACCCCGTCATCATCCTGTTCCTCGGCGGCTTCCTCATCGCCGACGGCGCCGCCAAGTACCACCTGGACAAGAACCTCGCCGCCGTCCTCATCAAGCCCTTCACCGGGTCGGCGCGCACCACCGTCCTGGGCCTCATGGTCATCACCGCCCTGCTGAGCATGTTCATGTCGAACACGGCGACGACGGCGACCATGTTCGCCGTCATCATCCCCATCCTCGGCGCCCTGCCCTCCGGCAGGCCGCGCACCGGCCTGGCCCTGTCGATCCCCGTGGCGGCCAACGTCGGCGGCATCGGCACGCCCGTGGGCACGCCCCCCAACGCCATCGCCCTGGGCGCCCTGGCCGAGCGCGACATCCACATCTCCTTCGCCACGTGGATGGTCATGGCCGTGCCCCTCATGGTCATCATCCTCGTCGGCGCCTGGCTGCTGCTCATCGCCATGTTCATCCCCAAGGGCCTGGGCATCGAGCTCGACATGAAGGCCTCGTGGGACACCGGTGGCAAGGCCGTCACCTTCTACGTCATCGCCGGCGGCGTCATCCTGCTGTGGATGACCGAGTCCCTGCACGGGATCAACGCCAACGTCGTCGGCTTCCTCGCCGTCGTCGCCCTGCTCGTCACCAAGGTCATGGGCGGTGACGACCTCGGCAGGCTGTCCTGGCCCGTCCTGTGGCTCGTCGCCGGCGGCATCGCCCTGGGCGACGGCGTGGGCGCCACCGGCCTGGACGCCTGGATCCTCAGCCTCTTCGACTGGGGTGCCATGCCGGCCCTCATCGTCGTCATCGTCATGGGGGCGCTGGGCCTGGGCATGTCCAACGTCATCAGCCACTCGGCGGCCTCCAACCTCCTCATCCCGCTGGCGATGGGCCTGGCCACCGGCATCGACGGGCTTGAGCCCGTGACCATCGCCGTCGTGCTCGCCCTGGCCTGCTCGCTGGGCATGAGCCTGCCGATCTCCACGCCCCCCAACGCCATCGCCTACGCGACCGGCGAGGTCACCACCGCGGACATGGCGAAGGTCGGAGTCATCATCGGTGTCGTCGGCACGGTCCTCCTCGTGCTGCTCATGCCCGTGGTCTGGGGCGCGATGGGGCTGCTGTGAGCACCCCGGGAGGCGTGCAGGGCACCGTCCTCACCGGCACGCCCATCACCGTCGCCGTCATCTCGCCGGGCATGGTCGGCGGGCAGGTCGCCCACGAGGCGCGACGGGCCGTCGGCGTCGTCGCCAACGTCGAGCGCCTGCGCTCCATCGACGAGCTCGTCGCCCTGGTCGAGGGGAGCGAGGCGGCCCGGGTCGGTGACGTCGCCGTCATCTTCGCCACCGACGAGGTCGGCCGCCTCGACGACGTCGCCGCGATCCTGTCCGGTCACCGGGCGCTGTCCACCTCCCGTCTGGCCCTGCTCACCGAGCGCACCGCCCTGACCGGCATCGGCCGCGCCTTCGACACCGACCTCGTGTGCGAGGTCATCGCCGTGCCCTGGCGTCCCGGCGCCATCGAGTTCCGTGCCGCCGCCCAGCTGAGCCGGTGGATGCGCGACAACCGTCCCGACGACGACCGCACGAGCCGGCTGGGCACCGAGGACACGGTCGGCGTCAGCCACGCCCCCCTCATCGAGGCCCTGTCCCACTCCACCGACCGGCTCACCGAGGAGTTCGTCGCCGCCTGCGAGAAGGTCCTCGGTCCGCGCCCGCGCCTCCAGCTGCCCGCCGGGGTGCGCCTGACCCACCAGGGTCAGCCCGTCGACGCCGTCGGCGTCGTCCTCTCCGGCTCCGTCGCCCTCACCCGCGACACCCCCGTCGGCGAGGTCATCCTCCACCACGCCACCACCGGGCGCATCGTCGGCCTCGTCTCCCTGGCCGACCGGGGGCACGCCTACGTCACCGCCACCACCACCACCGACGTCGAGCTCATCCTGCTGTCCATCGAGCAGCTCGACCGGGCCCTGAAGGAGAACCCGCAGACCGAGCAGATCCTCGCGGCCCTGCTCATCTCCTCCCTGACCAAGCGCCTGTCGCGCTCCGAGATCCTCCAGGTGGAGAAGATCGAGCTGGCCGCCGCCGTCGAGGCGCAGCGGGCCGCCACCCAGGAGGCCCTGGAGGCCCTGGAGCAGGCCCGCCTCGAGCTGCTCGCCCAGGAGCGCTTCGCCACCCTGGGCGAGCTCGCCGCCGGGGTCGCCCACGAGCTCAACAACCCGGTGGCCGCCCTCGAGCGCGCCAACGACCACCTGCGCTCCGACCTCGCCACCATCCTGGCCACCCACCCCCAGGGGCGTCTCATCGGCGAGACCGTGACGGCCGCCCGCACCCGCTCGGCGGTCTCCACCCGCGAGGAGCGGGCCGCGCGCCGCGCCCTGGAGGGCGTCGTCGGAGACCGCGAGCTCGCCCGACGCCTGGTCACCCTCGGGATGGGGCGGGACACGCCTGCGAAGGAGGTGCGTGCCCTCGTCGCCGACCCGGCGCGGCTGGAGGCGGCGATCGCGGCCGCCTCCATCGGTCGCGAGGAGCGCAATGTCGTCACCGCCACCGAGCGGATCCGCGCCCTCGTGGCCTCCCTGTCGACCTACGTGCGTCCCGAGGGCGAGCTTGAGCAGGACGTCGACGTGCGCGAGGTCCTGGAGGACTCCCTGAGGCTCACGGCTCACCGCCTGCGCGGCGTCGAGATCGAGCGCGTCTACGACGACGTGCCCACGGTGCCCGGGCGGGCCGGCGAGCTCGCCCAGGTGTGGACCAACATCCTGTCCAACGCGGCCGACGCCCTGTCCGGCGCCGTCAAGGACGCCCAGGCGCAGGGGCTCGAGCTGCACCCGGAGGTCACCGTGCGCGTCGTGGCCGAGGCGGCGGGGGTGCGCGTCGACGTCGTCGACAACGGCCCCGGCATCGCCCCCCAGACCCTGCCGCGCATCTTCGAGCCGCGCTTCACCACCAACCACGGCAAGGTCCGCTTCGGCCTCGGCCTGGGCATGGGCCTGGCCAAGGCGGTCGTCGACGCCCACGGGGGCACGATCGACGTCAGCTCCCGGCCCGGGCGCACCTGCGTGCGGGTCGTCCTGCCGACCACCACCGGCGCCCAGCGCCCTGACCCCAAGGAGGAGCCATGAAGCTCACCATCCTCGTCGTCGACGACGAGCCCGAGGTCCGCGACGCCGTCGTCGGGGACCTGGCGCCCTTCGCCGACGTCGTCCGCATCGAGCCCGCCGAGGACGTCGAGGACGCCTGGGAGGTCGTCGCCGAGGTGGAGGACGACGGCGACGTCCTCGCCCTCGTCCTGGCGGACCACCGTATGCCCGGCACCACCGGCGTGGACATGCTCATCGCCATGGAGGAGGACGAGCGCACCGCCGTGGCCCGCAAGGTCCTGGTCACCGGTCAGGCGGACCAGGCCGACACGATCCGCGCCGTCAACGAGGCGGGCCTCGACCACTACGTGGCCAAGCCCTGGCGGCCCCAGGACCTGCAGGCGGTGGTGCGCGACCAGCTCACCGACTTCGTGCTCGTCACCGGCATGGACCCGCTGCCGCACCTGCGGGCCCTGGACGGGGCGCGCGCCATGGAGATGCTGCGCTGAGCACGACTCATCCTCGGGGCTGAGGCACCGGGGCCCGAGCACGTGACAGGATCGCCCGCATGAGCCAGAACCTGGAGCCTGCTGTGAGCCGCCGCACCCAGGGTGAGACCCTCGCCCTGACGACGGCCGCCCTTGTCATCGGCTGTGCCGGCATCTACTTCGTGCGCAACCTCCTCGGGCCGGCCTTCTTCGCGCTGACGCTCGTGCTCACGGTGCGCCCGCTCGTGTCCTGGGCCTCGCGCCACCGGGTGCCGCGCCCCGTCTCCGCGACGGCTGCCATCTTCATCATCTACGCCTTCGTCATCGGCATGTTCGTGGCGCTGGGCGTGGCCGTCGCCCAGCTCGTCGAGACGCTGCCGAGGTACGCGGGCAAGTTCCAGCAGATCTGGGAGCAGCTCCAGCAGCTGCTCGTCAAGCTGGGCATCGAGCAGGACACGCTGCTGGACCAGATGTCCTCCATGGTCTCCACCAGCCGCGTGGTGGACCTCGCTCAGGGCCTCATGGGGCAGGTGACCTCCGCCGGCTCGATCCTCATGATCATGGCCATGACTGTCATGTTCCTCATGTTCGACATGTCCCGCATCGAGGTGCGGGCCACCGCCCTGGTCGAGCTCAAGCCCGGTCTCGCCTCGGGCCTGGCGGGCTTCGCCCAGTCGGTGCGCTCCTACTGGCTGGTGTCGACGATCTTCGGTCTCATCGTGGCCGTCCTCGACGTCGTGGCCCTGGGCTTCCTCGGGGTGCCGATGGCGGTCACGTGGGGCGTGCTCGCCTTCATCACCAACTACATCCCCAACATCGGCTTCGTCGTCGGTGTTGTCCCGCCCGCCCTGCTGGGGCTGGTCGACTCCGGCCCCTGGACCGCCCTGTGGGTGGTGGTGTCCTACGCCGTGCTCAACTTCGTCATCCAGTCCCTTATCCAGCCGAAGTTCACCGGTGACGCGGTGGGGCTCAACACGACGACGACCTTCCTGTCCCTCGTGTTCTGGTCCAGTGTCATCGGCGCCCTGGGCACCATCCTGGCGGTGCCGCTCACGCTGTTCGCCAAGGCCGTGCTCATCGACTCCGACCCGCGCTCGGCCTGGGTGGGGATCTTCCTGTCCGCCGGTGACGCCCCGGTGGAGCACCCGGAGTCCGTCGACCCCCACACCGTGGTCGAGCGCGACCCCGACGGCGATGGCCCGGACGAGATCGACGACGCCGTGCCCGAGGACCTGCGCGAGGCCATCCGCGGTGAGCGGCGGGGCGGGTACGACGGGCCCGGGAAGGGCGCTGAGGCCGGGGCGGGTGCCTCCGGGCCCGGCGAGGACCCCGCTCCCCGGGCCGCGAAGGGCGACGACGGCTCCTGACGGTCGGTGAGCCGGTCACGGTCCGGGCGTGCCGTACAGGGTGGGTGCACGCCAGCCCCTCCGGTCATCTATGCTCAGCGCGCAGCACGTACGCTCCGTGCCTGAGAAGAAGGACCTGCACTTGCCTACCCGCGCTGACTCCGCGCAGCTGCGACTCGTTGTGCGTGTCGCCCGCATGTACCACGAGCTCGGTATGCGCCAGACCGACATCGCCCGCGAGCTCCACATCTCCCAGCCGCGCGTCTCGCGCCTGCTCAAGCGCGCCGCCCAGGAGGGCATCGTCCGCACGGTGGTCAGTGCCCCCGAGGGCACGTACACCTCCCTGGAGGAGCGCGTCGAGGAGCGCTACGGCCTGGCCGAGTGCATCGTCGTCGACTCCGGTGAGGAGGAGGCGCAGGTCGGTGCGGCCGTCTCCGCCGCCGCGGCCACGTACCTGGAGACGACGCTCACGGGCGGTGACGTCATCGGCCTGTCCTCCTGGAGCGCCACCTGGCTGGGGGCGGTCGAGCAGCTGCCGGACTTCCGGGTGCCGGTGGCCAAGAAGGTCATCCAGCTCTTCGGGGGCGTGGGGCACCCGGCGGTCCAGGTCAAGGCCACCCGTCTCATCGACCTGCTGGCCCGGGCGACGGGCGCCGAGGCCGTCTTCTTCCCCTCGCCCGCCGTGCTGGGTTCACCCGCCGCGGCGCAGCAGCTCTCCGAGGACCCCGCGGTCACCCGGGTCATGCAGCTGCTGCCCTCGGTGACGATCGCGCTCGTCGGCGTCGGCAGCGTGGACCCGTCGCCGCTGCTGCGCGAGTCCGGCAACATGATGACGGACGCCGACACCCGGGACCTGGCGGCCGCCGGGGCCGTGGGCGACGTGTGCCTGCGCTTCTTCGACGCCGAGGGTGCTCACGTGTCGACCGGCTACGACGCGCGCATCGTGGGCGCCGACCTGGAGCGGCTGCGGCTCATCCCGCGCCGGGTGGCCGCCGCGGGCGGAGAGCGCAAGCACGCGGCGATCCGTGCCGCCCTGCGGGGGCACTGGGTCAACGTCCTCATCACGGACGTGCACACGGCCCGGGCGCTGCTGGCGGACTGAGCGTGGCCCCAGCCCCCGTCGGCGCACAGGGCGGGCGAGAAGGACAGGCATCAGGCGTGTGGCGGATACCGCTCCGCACGCGGTCCCGTGTGGCACGCCTGGGAGGCGTCCGGCGCAGTCCCTGAATCACTCAAAGGAGAGACCTGTGCTCAAGGGAATCAACACGCTCATGACGCCCGAGCTGCTCGACGTCCTGTCCCGCATGGGCCACGGCGACACGATCGCCGTCGTCGACTCGAACTACCCGGCCTACAGCGCCGGGGTCCCTGTCATCGCCATGCCCTCGCTCAACTGCCCCGAGGCGGTGCGGATCGTCGTCGAGCTCATGCCCCTGGACACCTTCATCGACGCCCCGGTGCGCTACATGGAGGGTGCGGGCGACACCGAGGTGCGCGAGGTCACCCGCGACGTGCTCGCCGTCGCCAGCGAGCTGGAGCGCCGCGAGGTCCAGGGTGAGGCCGTCGAGCGCTTCGCCTTCTACGAGGAGGCCCGCTCCGCCCGCGCCATCATCCACACGCAGGAGACCCGCCCCTACGGCTGCTACCTCCTGACCAAGGGCGTCCTGCCCGCCTTCGGTCCCGACGGGCGGCCCCGGTGATGGCGCGCGTCATCGTCGTCGGGTCCATCAACCAGGACGCTACCGTCACCGTCGACCGCTTCCCCCAGCCCGGCGAGACGCTCTACACGCGCTCGCTGACCTACCGCCTGGGCGGCAAGGGGGCGAACCAGGCGGCGGCCGCCGCGCACGCGGGTGCCGCCACCTTCTTCGTCGGGCGGGTCGGTTCCGACGGCGCGGGCCCCGCCCTGCGCGCCGAGCTCGCCGGCCACGGCGTCGACGTCGGCTCCCTCCTCGTCGACGACGGCACCACCGGCACGGCCTTCATCACCGTCTCCGCCCAGGGGGAGAACACGATCCTCGTCGACGCCGGTGCCAACGGCCGCGTCACCGCCGACCAGGCGGCCGCCGTCGCCCCGGGGGAGGGCGACATCGTCGTCCTCCAGGGAGAGATCCCGCCCGCCACCAACACGGAGGTCATCGCGCTCGCCCGCGCGGCCGGTGCCACCGTGGTGCTCAACATCGCGCCCGTGTACCCGATCGCGCCGCAGGACCTGGCCGGTTGTACACCTTCACCAGCAGCTGGTTCTTTTGCTCCAGCGAGGCCGCC
>ERZ772971.967-NODE-967-length-17201-cov-6.041759_pt1 | contig 17201 bp, 18 predicted proteins | sample MGYA00511943_ERZ772971 | MGnify/ENA primary metagenome ERZ772971 (study PRJEB29015, sample SAMEA2737929) | human oral metagenome | biome: human oral; feature: human-associated habitat; material: dental | place: China | collected 2144 ... | reverse complement strand
ATAGATACAGCGCATCTGTGCAAATCTGGGCGACCTCATTTTATCAGCGCTTCCTTAAATTTCCCCTCAAAACTCACTTCTCGCATATTACATAAGATTCTCTATTTTTCACCTCTTTCCTGCCGCAGCTCCACCTTTCCGCGAGATTTTCTCTCTGCTGCAAGTATAACGGATTGACACGCACTTGCGGTCGCCCGTCGTGCGACATCTTTTCTTTCAGTATAGCAAACGGCATGGACAATCTTTGTCCATGCCGGAAAATTTCCTATGCAATTCCTATCCCTTGCACACCTCAAGCACCTGCACTTCCTCCCCCTGCGTCCTCAGCCACATCTCGATGCCCTTGCCGTAACTCTCCGCCGACAGCGTATAGACGCCCGCCTCCTCCTTGAGCACGCGAAGCGTCGGCAGGCGGTCGCGGATCGCCTCCAAGGAGCAGCCGCTGTAGGTGAACGTGATGCGTCGCAGTTCACCCGCATACATGAACTGAATGCGCTTGCGGAACTCGCCCTCCTGGAACCGCTCGCGATAGGGCACGGAAAAGCGCTCCTTCTTCACGCTGATCTTCTCCATGCGGTCGATGCGGAAGACGATCGGATAGTCCGCCGAATCATCCGCATAATAGGCGATCAGGTAAAAGTAAAACTCCGAAAAGAGCACCGCCACGGGCTTGACCACACGCTCATGATGCACGCCGTCGAGCCGAGTATAGCCAAACGAGATGATGCGCTGCTCGCGTATGGCGGCGGCAAGCCGCCATAGCGCAGGAATCACATCCCTGCCATGCTGCGGCTCCGTATAGTGGTGCGTCTCCTGCGCAATCAGCTTCTCCACGACATCGCGCTTCTCGCGCGACACCTGCGACAAGAGCTTCGCTAAAAGCCGCTGCATCACCGTCTTGGGAAACGGGCGGCTCTCCAACAGAATCTTGCAGACCGCAAACACTTCCTCCGGCTGCAGCCCCTCGGCGCTCTCGCGCGAGATGCGATAGCCGCCCGCCTCCTTGTCATAGACAACCTCAAGATACGACTGCTCCCCCGCAAGATACTCGCGCAGCCCCTCGATATCGCGCTGCACCGTCTTCTCGCTCACGCGATACTGATCGGCAAGCTCCCGCTTCGACAGCGCCTCCCCCTGCTGCAGCCGCTTGTAGAGATCGAGCAAGCGATAGCTGCGATTGTCCGCGCGTGTATCGGTTTGCATGGCGGCCTCCCATTTCAATAAATTTCATCTTTCCTTCAGCAAAACTCTGCCATCGGCAAGTTTCTGTACCTCGTAACTTTATTATTATTTTCCTTGACTATCCCCAAAAGCAATACAATTCATCAAAAAGCAAGGATGCCATTTTCATTCAATGAAAGTGCTGCCATTCAGACACGTTTTCGGCAGATGGCGAGATAGTCCGAGATACTGTTACAAATCTTTTCTCTACTATCTCCTTGGATCAGAAACACCTCTCCCGCTTCATTGACGATGACCTTCTTCATATCCATCGCCAGATCCTCAAGCACAAAAAAGCCACGCGGGAATGCGGGATTAGTTTTCCGCTCCGCAAGAGTAGCTGTAACGGTATTGAGCCGCCCCTCTATGTTCAGGCCCGTCCACTCGGTTGCAATGAAATCAATGCAACCAAATGCCTTCACATAATCAATATATTCTTCTGGAAACGCCATATCGAGGGTTTTCTGCGCCTCCATAATCTGGTTACCCGTGCACCCCTTAATAGCAGTTAACTCTGGAATCTCTTTCATCTTTGCAACGATACTGCTCATCCCGAAAACCTCCTCAATACTATGTTTCACGTGCCCGCCAGTAGTCTCCACGTTCTTGATTCCATGTACTGCCCTCGCCATGAACCTCGCTCGCTATGTTCTTATTATGCAGAACAACATCATTTCCATTGCCACGATGTTCCTTAGCGGTCAGTTCGGCAAGCGGAGAATCAGCATGTTGACCAATATGATGTAATTCAACGACCTGCCCATCTTTCGCTAATGGAGACAGCCCGCGCTCAACACGTTCACGATTCGTCCTTCCCTTCTCATCCACTTGGTCCCAGTTGATATCCGAGCGAATGAGGCACTTCTTCCCACCGACCTCCGCCTCAACAAGCTCCGCATCTTTGTAGATTTGGTACTCCTCCATACTACGGATTGCATTTACAATCTCATCCGACCATCCCGTTTCCTCCTTAATTTTCTGCCGTTCCTCATCCGTCAGTTCCTTGACTTCTCCCTGCGTCTCTCCGCCCGCCCCACTCTCACGTTCCTGCAGAGCTTTCTCCATGTTGAGCCGTAGTTGCTCCGGGGAAAGCCTTCTGATTTCCCCAAGCTTATCTTCGATTGCGCCACCCTCTCCCTTAAGGCCAACATCGTTCAGACGGTTTCCTTCAAATTCGCTAATTCGATTCACACCTTTTTTTAGCGCTTCTGCCGCCATACTCCCTTTTTCAGCTATTGAAGCAGCAATTTCTGCCAAAGCCATCTCTATGCCATCCTTTCATAAACATGCATGACATCCTCATAAAGCCCCCACTCTGGCACAAGCAGGTAATCTGGTACGCTTTGTGCAAGATCTTTCCCATCCTTGTAGTCCTGTATGCACAATCCTGCTGTAATTTCAATCGCCGCCACCCTTGCATCCTTATGATAAAATTCAGAAAGGCGTGTTTTTACCGTCTCCAATTTTTCAGGCGTCGGGGCTCCTACAATAATATCTCGAATGGCTTTCATCAATGCATCCTCTGGAATTTTCGAGGCCGAAAACACGCCATGTGCAAGCAGGATGCCGATTCCATCGCAGACACATTCTGCAAAGCGTTGCGCCACGTCCCGTTCTGGGATGAGCGTCACCCCTTCCTCGATGAGACGCCGCGCAAGAGTCTCCCGAAATGCCGCGCATCCATGATCGATGCCATCTGCCTCACTGCAGTACATCATAGACAAAAGTGCCCGTGCGCTGCAGGCGAGAATCTCCCTATGAAGAGCCGTCATAATCATACCGCAGTTGATGATCCCAACTTTCTGCGCTTCATCTTTTTCAAAAAGTTTGATGTCCCTCACATCATTGGTGGTCACCTCATCAAATTTCACGATGACGGGCTGAACCATTCCTTCCTTGTGACAAAGCGCATAACCCGTCCTGCTGTTTCCCAAGTAGATGGCATCCGTGCTATGTACCCCGATGGTATTTGCCATCACCTCTTGATCGTCCTTCGATACAATCCGGTGAATGATCTTATTCGAGGAGTTCTTGATAACCTCTGGCGCAAGCTTGCTCGGAATCTGTTCGGCAACAATCACACCCTGCCCATAGGAGCGCATTTCAGCGAGCATATTCGTGAAATGCTCGACTGCCTTACCTTTTGGATTGCCAATTTCCTTATCATTTTCCGCAGAGACATTCTTGAGCAGACGATGCGCCTCCTCAATCACCAGTAGATGCTGCAAGCCACCCTGCCCATTGAGCTCTTTCTCGGTCTGCCTGAACTCATTGATATAGATAATGAGAAGTCCCAGGCTGAACGCCTTATCGGCATCATCAGCAAGACCTTCAAGCTCGATCACTGCATTTGCCTTGAGCAGCTTTTCCATATTCGGAAATACATCCGTATTGAAAAGATAGCCTTTTGCCCCTACGCAAAGACTCTCAATTCTCGCCTTGATTGCACTCTTGATGTTCCCCTTCAGCTCGCCGTCATATTCCATTTCATGTTCAAGATAGTGATCGAGCTCTTCCTTCAAATCCTGCATGGTCGGGAAGAAGAACCGATGCGCCGTCTTCGCATAACTCGTTTTCAACGCCGCATCCTCAAACAGTCCACCGATATGACGGCCGTCTCCGAAGCATGGATGGAATCCAAACACCAGATTCCACCCTCTGCGCTCATAGATACGATAGAGGCATTTTTCAAAAATATACGGCATAGGTCCATAGAACCCGAAGGAAGCACTAAACAAATCCTTCAGCGCATCAATGTGCTGCTGCGGACTGACGCCGGGCATGATGTAAAACGGATTCATACGCAAACTGTTGAGTTCCGGGCGACCGAGCGTATACACGTCAGGTAATTTCTCGATCTTGATGTTACGATATTCCTTCTTCGCCGGCTCAATAACCAGAAACGGCTTTTTCGTCGTCTCCAAGATCTTCTTTACCGTATTGCTTTTGCCGCTCCCCGTAATACCACAGACAAACGTGTGCTTGTTCAACGACTCATCATCCAAGGCAAAGGGAACATTATCAAGCGGTCGGTCATATTCAGCAATATGCCCCAGCGCCCGCTCAGCAGCAACCTCTCCATAGTTCAGCGCATAGCCCCTAGACTCCCGTAACTCAAACCCGACCGTATGCTCAATCGGAACGGTACAGATTCCACAGAGTTCCTCCGATGTGAGCAGACTAGAAAATGCGTCTGCCTCTTGGCTGGAAAAGAACCCTTCGGGAACCACCATATGCACCCCATCCTTGAACTGTTCGACAGGAAGAATGCGCGAGAACATCACGGGGGGCAACACCTTAGGAAGTCCCGCAGCCATCTCGCTATAAAGATATCCCCCCAGAATCTTAGCCGCAAGTGCACTCTCGGAAGAAAATGAAACAAGCGTCTGCCACATACCGATACTACGTCCAATCTTCAGACGTTCGATCTGTGTTTCTGCCATTTTCATCAGTTCAAGGGCGAAGCCGTTCTGAATATCTGTTGCCACGCTTTCATTGCTGCTGATGGTTTTGCTGACGGCATCGCTGTAGCCATTTGTCTTCTGACGCCCCATGTTCTTCGAAACATTAATTCCGGAAAGCATCCCTACAAGTCCACCTGCCAGTCCACCGAGTGCAGTGCCAATCCCCGGAACAACTGAACCGATACCTGCTCCCACAAGCGCGAAAAGAGGCCCGGCAGACATGCCCACAGTCTTCCCCTCGGAAGCCGTTTCATTATGGGAGTCGGTGTGCGTATTCCCCTCGGAAAATCCCTGCTGCAGGGAGATTGTCCGCTTAGAAATCGCAAAGCTCTGATCTTGTATACGGATCGCCTGATTGATCTTATCGTTGATCTGAAGAGCATCGATTGGGCGGCACAGCGTAAGCAATGTATAGTTCTGGCCATTGAGCGCGCGCATGAGTACTGAGAGATCTTTTTCCTGATATGCCCCGTCAACCTTTAGTGCAGGAATGCCGCTGATACAGCCTTCATGCCGCTCTTTTGCCCCGCCCTTTCCTTCCATCGATGAAAAAAGCGCATCACACTCCTCAATCTTGATTCCCGGGAAAAGCCCCTGCACAACGATTTTCACCTCGTCACGCGGCGTACCGCTCGAATCAGACTGCAAGCCAAGAATGAGCGATGTTTTGCCGCCGTAGCTGACAATCCCATAACAAATTGCCTGTCGCATTGCATAGGCCGTGGTAAAAATTTTCTGCATTTTATCTGCGAAATAGGCAAACTTGTCCTCTACATCGTAGATTGTGCACTCCGAGATCCGATAAAAGTCAAAGTCCTTCAAGATTTTCTCGGATGCTTCCGTCCGTACCTCTGCAAACGCCGTAGGCGCCAAATGGTACGTGGGATAGAAGCTCTGCAAAAATTCCTCTATGTATTGACCAAGTTCAAGCGTATCTTTTTCAAACTGGGTCAATTCTTTCGATGTATTCTCCGACTGCGGCATTATACTCACTGTTCCACCAGCTTTCTCTCAAGCTCTGCGATCTTCTCATCATAGTATGCATCAATGCCATCCACCCATGCAAGAAGAGACTGCCTGACATTTTGAAAATACGCTTTGAGCAGCGCATCAATCTTGTCAGACTTCGCGATTCCTTCTCCCGTGCGCTTACCGTCCTTAAGCAGCACCACCATCAATCCCGCGATTACGGCAGCGATACTGACAGGCACAACCGTTTTTACGAAAATGCTGATAACTCCACCCACAAGCACGACAGCGCCCGTGCAAATCCATTGACGGATGGTCGCATTGCTTTCTTCATAATCAATATGGGCAGGAATATCAAAGATGAACTTCGCATTCAGTTCCTTTAAAATATTCTGTTCATAGAACGCCGCCTTGTTCCGAGGGATGTTATAGAGCTCCTTTTCTAATGTCTTTTTCATCAAAATATTATAGACTCCCGAGAGGAGCATTTTGCTCTCCGGCGTGATCCTATTCACCGCGGCATGCACCGTCTGGTCGAGAAGCATACGTCCAGTTATGCCCTCAGCCTGTGCACGTCGGGTGCTCGCCTGCAATTTCTCAATCAGGTTGTCGATATGTCGACGGATTTTCTCCTCCTCTTCAGTGTCAAACATAATTAGAAAGCACTCCCTTCGCCGTGGACGTCCGTTTCTGCTCAGTCTCAATCATGCTCAGATTCCTCTCCAATCGTTCAATGGCTTGCTGCCACTTCTCATTATCGTCCTTGACCTGCAGAAGGCGACCATGTTCCTCCTTTAGAAATTTTTCGTGCTCTGTGAGTTTAGCCATATAAACATTCCGGCATTCGGTAATATATTTTATGGCATTATCAATCATGCAAGGGACAATCTCTTCATCCAAACGTCTACTAACACTTTCTTCAACGAGTCTGACATGTTCTTCACGAAAACGATATGGGTCTCTTTTAGGTTTAAAGGTGAGGATCTTTTTTACAGCTTTATCTTCTGCCTTTTTCTCCGTCTCCTTCTGAATTTTATCAAAGTCAGATTCTGTAAAGTTCGGTTGAAATACCTCTGCTGAAATTTTATCCGACTCTTCCAAGCGAATCAGTTGTTCATTACATTCTTTAAGAAATTCCGCTACAATCTGCGCACGAACAGTCTCGGAGTGGTCAATCGCATCCATTGTCATTTTTTTCATCTGACGAAAGGTCTGATCATAACTTTCAGAACTACTAAAATTCTTAAATTTTCCCAACTTCTCAGCGTACTCCTTTTTCAACTGATCCGCATATTGATGAACTTTTCCTTCATCCCCCAAATTATTTGTATAAGTATTGTATATTTCATCTATTTCTTTATTGATTTTATTATATACAACATCCAATTCTTTTTTCTTTTCCTCAATCCTGCGCTCCAATGCTAAAGGATCGTGAAAATGTTCTCTTGCTATCTGCAGAGAATCCGAAAAAACACTTTTCCGATTGCTATATTCTTGTTCGATATTCTCCACAAAATTCATCAGCTGGATATAATGTGCCTTACGAGCAAATTTTTCCAACGCATCACGCACAGTGCCAAATGAAGACTTTTCTTCCAACTTCACTATGAATTTTTCTAAATTACCACGACTTTGATACCAACAATTACTTGCCGGTGCAAAATCATTGTTCTCTTTCTCCAACTGTTCGACATAGGAATTAATTTTCTCCACGGATTCCAATGCACAGCACTGATTCAAAAAGAGTTGCATCTTGCTGTCCACGAAGAGCAGTTTTTCCTTATCTATATCTTTGCAATAAAGCTCAACTGCCTGCTCTTTCAGTCGCGCGAGTTCTTGCCCCGTAAAATCTCCAATGCGAGTAAATGCTAGGAACAGTGCCTCTTTTTGCTTTTCCTTGCAGCCGTTTTTAAAAAAATTCATAAACGAGATTGATTCCAACGCCTGCCCGCTCAAAGACTTCACAAAGATAATCGCATTAGCATGAGTAAGGTACTCCTCCGCTACGCTGCCTACGCTGCCATTTGCCCCCGTGCCAGGACTATCGATAATCGTAATTCCACGCATGGCTTCGGGCAGAGGATGACTGATTTCGATTTCCGTGACAATCTTATGCCAATTCTTTTGCTCTTTCCTAATGTATTGGTGAATAAGTTCATTATATCGATCCTCTTTAAGCCGATAAAAATTCTGTTCCTTTTCAGCTTTCAAAAAAGCACTGATTTCCTCCTTTGGAATCTTCCTCCCCCGATATTTTATCAGCAATTCATTGTTGATTGTCGTAACGGGGATTGCACGATACTCATCCGAAATAGTTGCATGCTCCTTTAAAAATTCATGAATCTTCTTCTCGCCCTGCACACGCGTCTGACCACCGCCTGCCGTACGTGCAAGCAATTGGAATGTGTCTCCGTTTTTAATCTTAATGATAGCACTGGTGCACTGGCGCACATCCATCGGCACGACCTCTCGCCCCAGATAGGCGTTGATAAATGTAGATTTACCGCTCTTCGCCTCGCCGAGGATCATGAGGTTGAACACTTCATCTTTAATTTTCTGCGCCTCACTTCGCATGCTTTCATTCACAGGCACATCCGCTTTTTTACAAAAGTCCTCGTAGGCACGATAAAGTGAAAGCACATCTTCTTTGTTTTGGCGGTAATCTTTTATAATCATACTTCGACCTCCATTATCTTCTTTCTCATCATTCGAGCATTCATACAAAAAAGCTAACTCCTTATCATCCGTATTTCCCCCTCATTCTCCTAGCTTGAAAATCAAAAATTTTTCCTATCTTTAGAATTTTATCATTAATGCGCCTATCCCGCAATACCTATGCATAGCAAAACCACAAGACCTATTGCTCATTCCCGGCGAATATTTCTCAATATCTGTCCCGTACACCTACCATACCCCTTCTGCCTCTCCTCGATATCGCCCTTCTTGTGACATCTTCTTTCTCCCATAGCATCTTGTGGCATAGACAATATCTGCCCACGCCGCAAGATGTTCCCATTCAAAAACTACAGCCATTCAAGACCTCAGTCTTCCAAAGCTCTTACCGTTTTTCCAAACTCATAAGCACCAGCGCACCGCTTACAGCCCGCGCAGGAGCAATGTACTGATGAGCCATGCCAGCACAGAGTTATACACCACGACGACCACCAAGAAGATCAGCGGGTACTTCATCGAAGGCTGACGTGCTTTCCATACGCTTTCGTCTGCACTCTCCCCTTTTTCAGCAATGAACCTCTCCAGGCTTTCCTTATACTTCCGATTGAAGTTCTTTGCCACGAAGAAGGCCACTGCGAAACCAGCAGGAATCAGCCAGGATCCTACCGTCTGGAAGAAACTTATCAGGGAGAAGTTCAGCATCAAGAGGCTGATTTGCGCCATCGTATTATTCAGCAGGTAGAGGATCACCCACGGCAGGCACATCTTCTTCCATTCATCAAACTGCCGGCGATACAGCAAGAACAACGGTGCGATGAAAAACGCCGTGAGGTTGAAGCTCGATTCTCCGCGATCGATTTTTGCAAACGCCTTGGAATAATAATCCGTACTCGTGCCTATGCACAAGCGCATAATCTTTTCGCGCTGTGCTGTCTCCGTTCTCTGCGCCGCTGCAGGTGCTGCAGGTGCCGCAGGTGCGGGGCGCACGGCAGGATTCGTCACACTTGCCACACTTGCCGCCCCTTCCTGCTGCACACTTCCTGCCGCCTCTTCCGGCGGCACGCTGTACCGGCTGCCGCACTACGGGCAAAACGCCCCATTTCCGACTCTTTCTTTTCCGCAATTCTGACGAAACATGAATAATCCCTCCCTGAAAATCTTTTCACACCTATCACATTCAGAAAAAAGATTCTGTAATATGATCAACTTCACAACGGTCTGCTTCAATCGAACCCGTCGATTGTCTGAAATAGAAGGTCTCCCCCGGATTGAGCGGTGTGGAAATCGACACATACATGTCGCCTGCCTTGTGCGGTCCGGCATAGAGATTGATGACCATCGTACCGCCCTTGAACCTCTTCTTGCCGGTATTCTTCACGACACCCGCAATATCATATACGACGCCGTTGGTCAGGTTGATCCCAGCTCCGATGTCCTGTAATCACACGAGCAGCCGGACGCCGCTCACCCCGCATCCAGCCGCACCGCCATATTGACACGCACACCGTCAGCAAATTCCTTCTCACAATTGACGTGCAGCATCACCTCCGCTTCTTCATCCAGCGCCGCCGTCAACGCATCCACCACGTCCTGCACCTCCATCAGGGAAAATTCCCCATCCTTCCCCGTGATCATGAGGAATACGCGCTTTGCCTCCTCCAATGCACCGCCGCACGAGAGCACGCGTCGCACGTCTGCCATCGCAGAGCGCACGTCTCTGGCTACGCTGCTCCATGCTCGCCACAGGTTGCACCGTCCCCATCTCCGAGGCTCGGAAAAAAATTTCTCAACTTCCTGCCAATGCAGCGCGGCGTTCGTCCCGCCTTGTATGCTGTGCAGCAGATCGCCGACGAAATCGCTTTGCCGCTTCGCCATCGCCTTGTTTCTTGCTTCTCCTATACGAGACGGAACGTCGTCGTCCATCGCTATGACGACGCTCGTATGTTGGCACAGGCTTTGAAATCGCCAATACAGTTTCGCTTCTATAAAGTCCAGCGCATTCGGGGCTATGATTTTTTCAAGGGAAGGTATCGCGACCACAGCGATTGCATACGAATCCGCGGCTGCAACGGGCGCAGCATCTCTGCCAACCGATTCCGCAAAATCAGCCAGCACGAACGACGGCTTCTCTGGCTGAAAAAAGCGCTTACGATACCTGTAAAATTGCAGTACGCTTTTCGGCATCTCGCCGCCGAACGGAAGCATGACATTTTCGATGCCCGCCCAAGAGCCATATGTCGCAATCACATCGACGCCTATCGGGTAACGATTTTGCGGATTCCGATGCAATCCCAGCCATCTGATGCCTTTGAACCCCTCTCGCATCAGGCAGTGAACAGCTTCCCGTCCGTTATCTCCAACACCGATGATATTAGCGCCGAACTCCCGCTCCTTTTCCTTATCGCCTTCAGCACCCCTGTTATTCAGCGGCTTGGGCCGTATTCTCTCGGGAATCATAAACATCTTTATTCCATCTCCTCAATCGCGCCCTTGGGGCCGCCGGCCTTGAAGTTGTAGATGGGCTTCAAGACTTCGATGACATCGACGGAATCGCGGATCACGTCGATGATGTCAGCGAGCGACTTGTAGGCCATCGGTGCTTCATCGAGTGTGCCTTCGCCGATGCTCGTCGTGTAGACGCCCGCCATTTCCTTTTGGAATTCTTCGAGTGTGAATCGCTCGCGTGCCGTCGTCCTTGACATGAGCCGCCCTGCGCCGTGCGGGCCGGAGTAGTTCCACTCGGGATCGCCGCGGCCGACGGCGAGGATGCTGCCGTCGCGCATGTTGATCGGGATGAGGACGCGCTCGCCCTTGTGAGCGGCGATCGCACCCTTTCGGAGGATCATTTCTTCCGTGTCGATGTAGTTGTGCACCGTATGGAACGCTTCGCTCGGCGTGACGCCGATGTGCTCAAGCAGTTTCTCGGCGATTTTCTCGCGGTTCAATCTTGCGAAGCGCTGGCAGATCTCGATGTCGTGCAGATAGTCATCGAGATATTTGCCGAAGAGGAAGGCGAGGTCGGGCGGCACGGTCATCTTCTGCGGGCGAAAGTTCCGATGCAATTCCTTGATGGCCTCCTGCAGCTCAGCGCGCCGCCCTTCCGCCTTGTAGCGGCGGATCATCTCGTCTCGTGCCGCAAAGAGCGCCGCCTTGCCGTGCGCGAGGTCGATGGCGAGGGACTGATAGATTTCGGCGACCTGCGTGCCGAGGCTGCGGCTGCCCGTGTGAATGACGAGGTAGTGCGTGCCGTCGGCGCTGCGGTCGATCTCGATGAAGTGGTTGCCGCCGCCGAGCGTGCCGAGGCTCTTGGCGATGCGCTTGACGTTCTTGAGATCACGATAGCAGCGAAGCTCCGTGAAGTCGAACTTCGCCTGCCGCCCCTCCCACAGCTGTCTGCCCGACGGGATGATGTGCGCCGCCTCATCGACCTTGGCAAGATCAAGCTCCGCTTTGCCGAGATTGACGGTATACATGCCGCAGCCGATGTCGACGCCGACGAGGTTCGGCACGACCTTGTCCGTGACCGTCATCGTCGTGCCGATCGTGCAGCCCTTTCCCCAGTGGACGTCGGGCATGATGCGGATGCGCGAGCCTTCCGTGATTTCATAGTCGCACATGCGCCGGATCTGCTCGACGGCTTCGTCTTCGATGACCTTCGCATAGGCGATCGCCGTCGCGGCCTTTCCCTTGATTTTCAATCGTTCCATCGTATTGCCTCCTCCGCTTCTTGATATTTCGAGATTTCGATATGCCAGCCCGACAGATTGCCCGTCGGGCTGACGACATTTCCCTGGAAACTGTCCTTCACTTCGTACGCTTCACGCGCTTTTCCCCGCCGTCTCCGCGACGCTGCGAGCGCCTGCCGAAGACGCGCGAGCCGCAAAACGACGGGCGGATCCCCGTCATGCGGCATGCGGGGCACGGGCTTACGACGCAGCGCACGACGCCCTGGCGATACAGGCAGTCCCCGCACGGCGGGGATGCGAAACCGCGAATCCTCTGTAAAACATCCATCGAAGGCACCTCCCATAAGTGTGCAGTCATTCACGCTTATCCCTTTTTCTGCTCCCATTATACCAAGTCGCTTCGCTCCGAGGTCGCCTGCCATGCGACATCATCAAATTCCTTGCTTTCATTATAGGAAGAGGCATGGACAGATTTTGTCCATGCCTCAAAATATTTTTGATTGAGTCTTTCCCTTGCCCTCGCAGAGACAAAATGATAAGATACAAGAAAGAAGGCGAGGTGCGTACGATGCCCGAAATAACGAGGTTTTACGGTATCATCATCAAGATATTTTTTCGCAACGAGCATAATCCGCCCCATATTCATGCAATCTACGGCGAGCACAACGGTTTGTTTTCTATTGCCGACATGCAGATGCTAGAAGGCGATCTTCCTGCACGTGCAGTCAAGCTTGTTCAAGAGTGGGGTACGCTCTTCACCGAGGAATTGCTGCAGATGTGGAACACGAAGCAGCTGAGAAAACTTCCGCCGCTGAAATGATATTGTCCGTGACACGTCCCGAGGTGTTGATGATATGCTGTCCATAAAGATCAACAAGGTTGTCCCCATGGATGATATGAAACTCCTTGTTTTTTTTGAAAACGGCTCTGTCAAACAGTTCGATGTCGGAGCGCTGAGCAAAGATTGTCCGGAATTTGAAATCTTGCGCGACCCTGCCATATTCCAATGCGTCGAGGTCGAACCCGGCGGTTATGGCATCGCCTGGAACGATGAATTGGACTGCTCGGAAGGCGAACTTTGGGAAAACAGCATAGATATTTCTTCGAAATAGTAAGAGGCATGGACAGATTTTGTCCATGCCTCAAAATATTTTTCAAGTCTTTTGCTGCGGAAATCGCACTTCGTATCACCAAATACTGTTGCTGATAAAGTGCAGCTGATTCTTTATCTTATTCACTGACTCATTGACCTCGACTCTGACTCGTTGGATGGTCACGCTTTCTCCCGGATTCAACAACTCGATCGGCTTGGACTGCGCACTTGATATTCGCCCGCTGCCAAGGAAATCATCAAGCAGAACGATATGATTTTCTGGATTCCTTGTAGTGAAATGGAGAATATTTCTAGCTACAAGATCTCTGATCTGCTCAAGATACAGCCGTGTTTGACGATTCGGCTCATTGCGCGCTCCGGCACGCGTGGACCAGCCACAGTGTGTCAAAACGACCAATTGAATTTTCGGAGAATGCGAATCATGCGGCATAATCCTACGAAAAGGACTCGACGGATCAGATAATGTCTGCAACAGAAGTTTGAACGAATTGATGGACTGCTGATCGGTTCTGACCGGCACGATCAAAGCATCTGTAGCATGCCATGCCAGATGCGTCGCCCCCGCGAAAAACGGCGATGTATCAATAAGGCACTTATCCGTTTCGGTTTCTTCCATTTCACGCCGAATCTCTGTCCGCAAAGAAAACAGCATTCGATCGAGCAGATCCTGTTGCTGCTGTCCGGCTACGCTCATCGCCTGCCCCATAGCAACAGCCATTTGTGAAGGAAAATTATACAGCGCATCTGCCGATGGAATGAAGTACACACTTCGATCTCGAAAATAAAGATTCGTAGCGCCCACATATTGTGCAACACGACTGGCATACCCCAAGCCGGGCATGAAGTATGGCAGCAGCATATCATATGCCGACACTTGCACGGATTGATAATATGTATCATTATAGAAATAAGAAAGATTTCCCTGCGGACATGTATCGACGGCGAGCAAATTTTCTACCAAATAAGACAGATTGAATGCCAACGAGGTCTTTCCTATTCCACCGCGAAGGTTGCAGATACAATATGTAGGAAATTTTGGCAACGATAATGGCTCTGCCTTATTTTCTGCAATAGCATTTTGCCGCATCAATAGCGCATCTGTAAAACACATAAAAACATACCGCCTTCCAACCACTCTCTATGTCAATCTTCTTCCTCATATCATATACAAATTTGCGGAACTAGTCAATAAAATCCTTGCCACGAAGTTTCATCATATCCTTAACGGTATGAAAAAACCGCCTTCCCAACAAGGTCAGGCGGTTTCCCAAAAGCATTTTTCTTTCCTTACTTTTTCCCTCGCGCCTTTTTGCAATACTCGGCAATGGGGAGACTCCAGCCAGCAGTTACAGCGTCCGTCTTAATGAAGCTCGCGGTCATTTCGCCGAGCGAGGCGAAATTTTCGCACACACCGCCCGCATCGCATGCGAACTCCACGGAGTTTTCCCTGCGGATGCCAAGATCGCCCGCGACGGCGACGGCATCCATATTTGCGCCGAGGAAGATAAACTCCCATCCATGCTTTTTCTCCTGATGCCCGATGAGCTTCTTAACCTTCTTCGCCGTGTAGCGCACGCTTGCGTTTTCAAGGCCGTCGGTCGTGATGACGAACATCGTGCGCACGGGACGATCCTCTTCTCGCGCATACTTGTGAATGTTGCGGATGTGCTGGATCGAGTCGCCGACGGCATCGAGGAGCGCCGTGCAGCCGCGCGTGAAGTATTCCTTCCCCGTCAGCGGCGCGACCTTTTCGATCGGCACGCGGTCGTGGATGACCTCGACTTCATCGTCGAAGAGCACGGTGGAAACGAGGATGTCCGTGCTTTCTTCCTGCTGGCGGCGCAGCATGCCGTTGAAGCCGCCGATGGTGTCCGATTCCAAACCCGACATCGAGCCGCTGCGGTCGAGGATGAATACGAGTTCCGTCCTGCCCTGCGCTGCTTTCTTTTCTTCCGTCATGATGAGCATCTCCTTTTTTTGCTGCAATGGTTTTCTCTTCTGTGAAATCATTGTAACAAGAAAAAGAGGCGGCAAGGTCGCACGGCGGGCGACATCTGCGGTGCAGGGCCTACATGCGGACGCAGAGCAAACACCAGACCCGACATTCATCTCACGGCAGCGTTTCCATGCCCAATTCGTACAAGGCGTTGTTGACCTCATCGAGGTCGCCGATGCCCTTCTCGACACAGAACTTCACGGCAAGATCGAGCCGGCTCGCCGAGGAGAATGCGTAGCCTGCGCTCGCCAAGAGATCCACGGCATCGTCAAGGGTGAGCTGCAGCACGATGATGAAGGCGTAGAGCGTCTTCGCCTTCGGTCGGTAGTCCTTGCGGCGCATCTTGGAAAAGAGCTTGCGGTCGACGCCCGCCTTCTGATAGACTTCGACTTCGTCCCGCCCACGCTCGCGTATCAGGCGCAGAAGCCGCTCGGAGCACGTTTCTTCCGCCTTGTTCAGCCGGCTTTTCAGACTCGACAGGAAGGGGCTGAGCACCGCTCCAACGGCGGGAATCGGACGATCCTTTTTCAGTGGTTTGCCGCCAGGCGTGTACCGCCTGCGCTCCTCTTCGCACGATTCCAGTTCATACGGTATTTCCAGAATATGCGGCACTTCATCCGGCGCCTCGCCTTCAGGGCGCCAGAAACGATCAAGATAGCGGCACAGCTCCTTGATCATGCCGCGATCGGCTGGCTTCGTGCTGATGCGATTCTCACGATCCATACGAACACTCCTCCTGCGTTGTTTGCCTATTTTCATGTTGTTTAGTTATATTTTAACATGAAGCCCTAGGAGGTCAAGCCGCAGCCGCTCGGCTCACCTCACTTCCTTCGGCAAGCGCCGAACTGTCATGACATACGCGATGGCGAGCGGCACGCATGAGCCGAGCCAGGCCATGGGATTGCCGAGGCAGGCGCCGAGGAAGCCGAGGGCGTCGACGAGCACGATGCCCGCCGTCGCGCGCATGATGAGCTCCATGACGCCGGCGACGGTCGGCACGATGGACTGTCCGAGTCCCTGCAGCGTATAGCGGAAGATGAAGAGCAGCGACAAGATCCAGTACGTCAGGCCGTTGACGAGAAAATACGTCTGCCCGAGCCGGATTGCTTCCGCTTCGCCTGTCCCGACGAAAAGCTCCATCAGATACGGCCCTGCCGCGATGACGAATGCACCCGCCGCGAGGCTGAAGCCGACGGACATCCGACAGCACGCCTGCACGCCCGTGCGGATGCGGCTGAACTTGCCCGCGCCGTAATTCTGCGCCGTATACGCCGCCATGGCCGCGCCGAACGACATCATCGGCATCATGGCGATCGTGTCAACCTTCTGCGCCGCCGCATACGCCGCGACGGGCACTGCCCCCAGACCATTCAGCGCGACCTGCAGGATCACGGCTCCGAAGGCGATGATCGTCGCCTGAAAGCCCATGGGCAGGCCGATGGCGAGATGCATGCGCAAAAAGCTCCACGAGAGCCGCCAATCTTCGCGCCGCACATGAAGCTCAGGCACGCGTTGCGCGATGTAGACGAAAAAGACGCCCGTCGCGAGAGCCCATGAAACTACGGTCGCAAATGCCGCGCCTGGAATGCCCCAGCCGAATGCGAGCAGAAAAAGCACTTCAAGTGCAATATTGATGGCGATGCCGACACCGATGATGACGGTCGGCATCTTGCTGTCGCCGAGGGCGCGCAGGATATTCGCCGCCATCAATGCGGCGGTGGCAAAGACCGCTCCGCCGCAGATAATCGAAAAGAACGCCGTCGCATTGTCCAACAACTCGGGCGGCGTGTTCATGAATTCAAGCAGCGGGCGACAGCCGAAGAAGCCGACGACGCTCAGAATGACGGCGATCAAGAAAGAAAGCACAGCGCACGCCGCCGCGCTCTTTCTGACGCCTGCGGCATCCTTCGCGCCGTAGCACTGCCCCGTACAGATGGCCAGCCCCGAGGTCAGGCCGATGAGGAATCCGAGCATCAGAAACATCAGGCTGCCCGTGCAGCCGACTGCAGCGAGCGCTTCGATTCCGAGGAAGCGCCCGACGAGCAGCGTGTCGATGAAGGCGTAGAGCTGCTGCATGA
>ERZ772971.965-NODE-965-length-17257-cov-3.397628_pt1 | contig 17257 bp, 19 predicted proteins | sample MGYA00511943_ERZ772971 | MGnify/ENA primary metagenome ERZ772971 (study PRJEB29015, sample SAMEA2737929) | human oral metagenome | biome: human oral; feature: human-associated habitat; material: dental | place: China | collected 2144 ... | reverse complement strand
TGCAACGGAAGATTAGACGGCACGCAGATGAGCTTAGTCTTGCCTTTTGAGTAGAGTACGCCGTTTGCATCGTTCTCGAAGACAGGGTTATCGGCATCCACCGTGAATTTGGGTGCCCCATAAAGGCTGCTCCATGCACCTCTTTCTATCTTTTTGAGGCCCTTGGGAATGTTCATCGTGGCAAGCGAAGCGCCCGAGAAAGCGTAACCACCGATAAATTCCATTGTCTGCGGCAATGTTACAGAGGTTATTCCTGCACTTCTGTATTGGGGGTTATATTCTGCACCGACAATGGTAAGTACGTATCCGTACTTGTCGGTGACGGTTGCGGGCAGCACCAATGCGCCTGTTTTGCCAGGTTTCATGCCCAAAAAAGATAGGGTAAGCTTCGTACCAGACACCACTTTGTAATAGCAATCGCCAAAATCAACAACTTGATCGTCGGTGTATGAGAACCCGCTAATTGGTATTGCTGCAAGCAACAGCGACAAAAATAAAAGTCTAAATGTATTCATGCTATTGTGGTTTATGTGTTAATTGTTTATCCGGCCAAGAGTCTAGCAGCCTGAATATGCGGTTAGCTCTGGCAAAAAAAGGCACTGGGCAGAATGGCTAATACGCCATCCGGGCCACGTCGCAGTAACGTTTGAGAGATTGTATGTGCGCAAGGAATGTTGCATCCTGCATGTTATGCTTCGTTTTTTCGTTTTCCATGATACAATATAAGTTATGTTATTAAATACATACTACATGATTTTTTACTCTCTAAATATGGGACGCTTGCCTTCTTTCATTCTTTCAACAATTGTTTTTCATGGGCTTTTGGCGTGTGTCTGGGTTGTACACATATCGCTTGCCCCATGCTGAATACTAACAATTTCCATCTTTTTCTGCCTTTTAAAAGGGCAGACCCTCCACAAACAGGTGTTGTTTTGCAAAGTTAATTATTTTTACAGACTTACCAAAACGCATGAGGTTATTTTATGTTATTATTCGTTTAAAAGCAAAAGAACGGACATAAAGTGAGCATTCAAAATACTTAACGCCTGACAAGTTGACGAGTGAAGGGGTTGACGAGTTGACAAGCAGACGAGTTGATGAGTTCATAAGCCGACAAGTTAACGCGTTGAGCAGTTCACTGGTCGACAAGCCGACGAATCGGCAAGCGGGTAGGCGCGGCCATCTTTCCACCTGTGCGCCCTTTCAACTTTGCACCCTTAAAAGCCTCTTTATTAGCAGATACTTCGCCTATTCCACCCCAACTTGTCCGTTTTTGTGTATTTTTAAATAAGCGTTTTGTCCTTATATCAAGATAATTGCGTATTTTTGCAGATGCTGCGCCATGCGCAATAAAACGAAAAGAGATGCTGAAAGTAAAGATTATTAACCGCGGACGCCAACCGCTACCCACATACGCCACGGCTCTTAGTGCAGGAATGGACCTGCGAGCCAACATCGACGAAGACATCACCCTGCTGCCCATGCAACGCCAACTGGTACCAACGGGGCTGTACATCGCACTGCCCGAAGGCTACGAGGCGCAGATAAGGCCACGCAGCGGTCTTGCCCTTAAACACGGCATCACCGTACTTAACACGCCCGGCACAGTGGATGCCGACTACCGCGGCGAAATAATGGTGCTGTTGGTTAACTTCTCTAACGAGCCTTTCGTCGTGAAAGACGGCGAACGGATTGCACAAATGATTGTTGCCAAGCACGAACAAGTGAGCTTTGAACTCACCGAAACGCTCGACGAAACCGAAAGGGGAGCAGGCGGATACGGACATACTGGACTGAAATAACACAACTGATGAAACGAAATCTGATACACTTCGCCGTTGCGACAGCTACTTTCGCCACGGCTTTCACCCTGGCAACACCCACGCTATGGGCTAAGAAAAAGGTGCAACCCGCCAGAGTTGCGCCCACTAAAACTTTGTCTTATAACGACCAACGCCGCTTCGACTACTTCTTTCTCGAAGCCGTGAAACAAGAAAACACAGGCAACTACGCCTCGGCACTTGCCCTGATGAACCACTGTCTTAGCATCAACCCCAACGCAGCAGAGGTTTATTTCATGCAGGCACCTTACTATGTGCAGATAAAAAACGACTCGTTGGCATTGGCCTGCCTGCAAAAGGCGGCATCGCTACGCCCCGACAACGCCACCTTTACCGAACGCCTAGGGCAGTTTTACATCAGTAGCGGCAACTTCGACAAGGCCATCGAGACTTACGAAAGACTCACCACCAACAGCGGCGAGCGCGACAACGATGAGGCACTGAACATCCTCATGCAGCTTTATAATAAGAAAAAAGACTTTGCAGGGGTGCTAAGGTCGCTCGAACGACTGGAACAAGTGAACGGCGTTAGCGAAGAAACAACCCTCTCGAAGGTGCGCGCCTACGAGATGCTGGACAACAAGAACGCTGCATACAAGGCCTTGAAACAGCTAAGCGACGACCATCCCAATGACGTGAACTATCGCCTGATGCTTGGAAACTGGCTTATGCAGAACCAAAAGGAGGCCGCCGCACATAAGATTTTTACCGATGTGCTGGCCGACGACCCCGACAATAGCTTTGCGCAGGCATCGCTCTACGACTATTATCGCGCCAAAAACGATGAGACGAAGGCCACACAGCTGCGCGACAAGATGCTAATCAGCTCGAAGACCGACGACGAAACGAAACTCTCCATCATGCGACAGGTGGTTCAAGAGAACGAACGCGCAGGCGGCGACAGCACAAAGGTGCTGGCTCTTTTCGACCGAATAACGGCGGCTAACCCCAACGATGCGGGCATGGCCGAACTAAAAGCAGCCTATATGTCGGTCAAGAAAATGCCCGACAGCCTGATTGTTAACGCCCTGAAGCGGGTTATTGCCATCGCACCCGACAACGCAGGGGCACGATTGCAACTTATCGAGCACCTTTGGCGAAAGCAAAATTGGGACGAAGTGTTGGCTTTGAGCAAGTCGGCACAAGCCTATAACCCCGAAGAAATGGCGTTTTACTACTTCGAAGGCATCGCCTACTATCAGAAAGACAAGAAAGACGAGGCCCTGGACGCTTTCAGAAGGGGCGTAACGCAGATTAACGCCAACAGCAATAAGGACATCGTGTCGGACTTTTACGAACTGATGGGAGAAATACTCTATCAAAAAGGACTGGCAAAAGAGGCTTTCGCCTCGTACGATAGCTGCCTGCAATGGAAACCAAACAACTTGGGATGCCTTAACAACTACGCCTATTACCTAGGCGAAAAGGGCATTGAGCTAGATAAAGCTGAGGCCATGAGCCACCGAACCGTTAAGGAAGAACCCAACAACGGCACCTATCTCGACACCTATGCGTGGCTGCTTTTCCTAAAAAAGCGGTATTCTGAGGCGCAGGTTTACATCGACCAGGCACTGAAAAACGACTCTAACAGCCTTAAAAGCAAGGTTGTGGTGGAACATGCTGGCGACATTCACGCCATGAACGGCGACACGGAAAAGGCCATCGAGTATTGGAAGAAGGCTTTGGAACTGGGTGCCGACAAGGCGGTTATCAACAGGAAAATAAAGCTTAAGAAACCTTTCTGAGTGAACAGAAGAAGGCATTTAGGGAATTAAGGAGTTAAACCACATGAAGATGAGTAACATAGAGTGAAGGAGGAAAGATGTTAAAGAGTTAAGCAATGCCCTTTTGTGGGCTTTGTTTGGCAAGCTAATTCAACTAGTTAGGCTAGAAAATCTAGAAAAAATAGAAGTCTAGAAAGACTAGAACAACTAGAATTACTAGAAATTCTAAAAGCCCTAGAACAACGAGAACAACGAGAAAACCTAGTTCAACTAGCCAAATTAGCAAGCCAAAGCCAACAAACACAACGGGCACAGCCATCTTTTCACCCTCTCACCTTTTTACTTTTCACCTTTAAAAGCCTTCCACGCTTTGAGAGTATATATACGCTATTTACCACCAAAAAACATACAGTTATGATAAAGAACAAAAGAACAACAACGGCATGCACCCGCAATGGGATGCGACACATAACAGGTTTGAAAGCGGCAGCGAGAATACTAAGTCTTGCTCTCGCAGTGGTACTTACACCACTGATATGGACCTCTTGCAAAACAAAGTCGGCCGTGGTGTCCGACAGTTCAACGCCAACACACAAGGCTGCACGCGACCGCGAAGTGCTGGCCAACAACCAATTGGCCTTTATGCGCCGAGTTAACGGCAACCAAGTGTACGCCAAAAACATCGTTGGAAGCATATCGCTCAACGTGCAAGGCGCGGGGAAAGACGTCACCGTGCCAGGACAACTGCGCATGAGAAAAGACGAAGTGATACGCCTGCAAGCCTTTGTGCCACTGCTTGGCACCGAAGTGGGGCGCGTAGAGTTCACACCCGACTACGTATTGGTTATCGACCGCATTCATAAAGAATACATCAAGGCCGACTACAACCAAATGGACTTCTTGCGAAAGAACGGACTTAACTTTTATAGCTTGCAGGCCTTGTTCTGGAACGAACTGCTATTGCCCGACCGCCCACGCATCACCGAAAGCGACCTCAACCAGTTCAGCGTTACTTTCGGCGGTGGCAGCAGCAACCCCATAACCTATTCCACGGGCAATTTCAACTACGCCTGGCTAGCCGATGCCGACAACGGACGCTTACGACAAACGGACATCACCCATCAAGACCCCACACGCGGAACTTCGAGACTTACATGGAAGTATGGCGACTTCAAGGGAGTTGGCGTAAAGATGTTCCCCACATCGCAAGTGTTCAGTATGAGTTCTGCTGCCGTGAAGGGCGGACAAACTTTGCAAGTGAGCATCAAGATGAACGAAGTGAAGACCGACGAGAAATGGGACGCACAAACAACGGTGTCGCCTAAGTATAAGCGAGTAAAGGCACAAGATGTCTTCAACAAAATACTCAACATGTAAATGAAACACGTTCTAACCATCCTCCTTGCCCTCATGGTGGCCTTCCCACTCGGTGCGCAGAAAAAGCGTTCCGCTAAGAAGTCGCACCCTACCGCCACCACACAAAAGCGAACGCAGGCCAAAGGCAAAGCCACACAGCCTGCCAAGAAGAACGCCAAGATAACAAATGTTCCTACTAAGAAAACAGTCAAACCTGCACCCAAGAAGGGTGCAAACGCGGCGAACAAACGCGGAAACGCCGCGCGCGAAAAGAACACGCAGGCTGAAACCAACAAAGTTATCAAGGGCTTACAGGGGCAAAGGGAGGCTATAAAGAAAAAAATTCAACAACAAGAGGCCGCCCTTAAAGCCAATCAAGCCGACGTAAAGAAGAGGTTGCAAGAGCTGATGGTTATCAACAGCGAGATTGGCGAACGCCAAAAGAACATTGACGGCATTCAAAAAGACATCAAGCACATCGAAGGAAACATCGGCATACTTAACTCGCAGTTGGCTACGCTTGAACAACAACTGGCCGACCGCAAGGCAAAGTACATCCGCTCGGTGCGTTACATGGCGCGCCATCGTTCTGTGCAAGAGAAGATGATGTTTGTTTTCTCGGCCAAAAATCTGGCACAAGTATATCGCCGCATGCGTTTCGTGCGCGAATATGCCTCGTATCAAAAGGCACAAGGCGAACTGGTTAAGGCCAAACAGCAACAAGTAACCGAGAAACACATCCAATTGGAAGAGGTGAAAGGCCAAAAGAGTACCTTATTATATAAGGGACGTCAAGAACACGCCGCACTGCAAACCAAACAAGGCGAACAACAGAAAGCCGTAGACGGACTACAACGGCAACAAAAGACCATTCAGGCCGTGATTGCCGAACAGCAAAAGAAAGATGCCGCCTTAAACGCCGAGATAGACAGGCTCATTGCCATCGAAGTGGAAAAGGCTAGGCAAAGAGCCATTGATGAGGCCAAACGTAAGGCCGAAGCTGCCGAGGCGGCTAAACGTAAAGCCGAAGAGTTGGCAAGAAAGAAGGCTGCGGCCGAAGCAGCGGCACGCGAAAACCAACGCCGCATTGCCGAAGCAAAGGCGCGTGAAGAACGACTAAGAGCCGAGGCTAAGGTAGCCGAGGAGGCTGAAAGGGCACGCCGCGTTGAGGCCGAAAGGGCTGCACGCGAGGCCGAAGAACGCCGCGCTAAGGCTGAAAAAGAAACGGCAGACAAACGGGCACGTGCCGAAAAGGAGGCCAGAGAGGCAGCCGAACGTAAGGCAAGAGCCGACCAAGCGGCGCGCGAGTCGGCCGAAAAGCAGGCACGAGCACAACAAGCGGCACGCGAAGCCGAGGCTGCACGCCTGGCAGCCGAACGCAAAGCCGAAGCCGAAAGAGCCAGAAGCGAGAAAGCTATTGCCGATAGTAAGAAGGAAGTGGAGGAGACACGCAAGCTTAGCACCGTAGACCGCATGGTGAGTGGTGGTTTCGAGGCCAACAAAGGCCGCTTGCCCATGCCCATCACAGGCAGCTATCGCATCGTTAGTCACTTCGGACAATACAATGTTGAGGGACTTAAAAACGTAAAACTCGACAACAAGGGTATCAACATTCTTGGTGGCAATGGCTGTCAAGCACGCAGCATCTACGATGGCGAGGTGAGTGCCGTGTTCGGTTACGGCGGTTCGATGGTTGTAATGGTACGGCATGGTGCCTACATCTCGGTATATGCCAACCTCCGTTCGGCCAGCGTAACGCGCGGACAACGCGTAACCACACGCCAAACGCTTGGAACTGTGGGTGCCGACAACATCCTGCAATTCCAATTGCGCAAGGAAACGGCAAAGCTAAACCCCGAAGCTTGGCTAGGGAGATAACCGCGCCAGTACCTTTGCAAATGCTACATTGAAACACTCGCTACTCAACAAGAGCCATTTAATAGGATACACTTGTTGAGTAGCGAGTTTGTACATTAGCAGAAACTATCACCATTTACGATGTAAATAGTCTGAAAGGTATGCCGTGGCACAACGGCTTGTCGTTATCAGCCCATGCCTTAATCCATCTCGTCAACCACCCCCCTAGTTTTACTTCTTGCACGCCCAACACATACAAGGTAAGGCCGCCCCATACTAGCATCCATCCCATTCTTCACTGATTATAAAATACCAACACATGGCCACCCAGCCATCAGACGTTAACCCAACAATGAGAATACAAGATGCTATTTTCGTGACCACCTTTAACACAAGTAAAAAGTACATCTGCTGATTTTAGGCTTTATCTGTGCAGATTTCTCTTGCTCCGTCATGGGGTTTTGCCCACTATGCTTCCGAAACAATTGATAGAAAGATTACGGATAAAGCCTGTAAGTCTAACCAGAGCTGGAAAATAATAGATAGTAAATGGCTCGGGAAAGGTGCAGTAGTTGGGTACAAAAGCTCATGTTGGCTCTAAAAAGTTTAGATAGCAGCTTAAAATATGCCAACTACCACAACGCAGTATTCGGAGAAAAGCTAAGAATTTCGCATTGTCTTTGGGATGTTTTAGTCAGGATTGAAAGTCCACATAGGTTCTCTAAATTCAATTCAGTTTGAATATTACTAACATTCTCACCAACCAACACGCCTGTCAACTCGCCAACTTGTCAACTCGCCAAAGGCCCAATTTGTCTTATTTTCAGCACAAACTTTAACACAATGAGTGCTGTTTTTGTAAACCAATCGCTCGTTCGACCGAAAAATTCAATTCTCGCGGAGGTTTATTTTGGTGCAAAATGGGGTTAGCCTGTGAGTGAGGTAAAATGAATGTTTATCCCAAGAAAACACCATTTGCACCAGATTTAGGGGTGTTTGCTGCTAAATATGGGGCAACATGCCGCTAATTGCAGTGCGATTTGGTGCAAAACGCAGTGTAATTTGGTGCAAAATGCAGTGCGTTTTGATGCTAAATGCAATGCGTTTTGCTGCTAAATGCAAGGTAAAATGCTACTAAAAGCAAGGTGAAAAGCATAAAAATCCACCGCAATTGGTATAAATAAACCTTTTACAACCATTAAAAACATGGCTGAAAAGGGCAAAGTAGTCGTTAAAAAGTGGGTTTTTGGGGGCAAAAAGCGTGTAATTGGGCGCAAAAAATAATGCGTTGGCAACCAAACTAGAAAGGTAAAATGGTGCAAAACGCAGGTTCTGACCCTAAAAACAGACAAAACGAAAGATGTGTAAGATGGAAAATAACGGCAATTTGCCTGCTAAAGAGCGTTTGTTTTTGCTAGAATGGGTGGGCGAGGAGGATGTGTTTTGTAAAATATAAATGCTTAAATTAACTATAATAAGACCTCGAAAAAAGATAGAAAGTTGGTTTTAATGACCGCTTGTAGATAAATAAGCATGTGTAGGCTAACGTGTAAATGGGCATTTTTTCATACCTTTGTATGTCGTAAAATGATGCTTTCGGTAAGTCCTAGTTCATGGCAAGATAGGCAAACTGCCTTGTCTACCTGTTAACAGGTCAACTTGTAAACAGCTCAACAGGTCAACTTGTTAACTTGTTAACTTGTCAACTCGTCAACTTGTCAACTGATAAAACAAACAATAAGCATGGATGTAAAGATAGAATCTTCGTGGAAAGAGCAGCTGGCCGACGAGTTCGAGAAACCTTATTTCAAGGCTTTGTCTGCCTTTGTGCATGCCGAATACAAGCAGCATCAATGCTTTCCGCCTGCACAATTGGTGTTCAATGCCTTTAACTTATGCCCTTTCGATAAGGTGAAAGTGGTGATAATTGGGCAAGACCCCTATCACGACGACGGACAAGCGCATGGTTTAAGCTTTTCGGTTAACGATGGCGTGCCTTTTCCGCCCTCGCTGCAAAACATCTTTAAGGAGATAAACAACGACCTTGGCACGCCCATTCCCACCAGCGGAAACCTAACGCGCTGGGCCCAACAAGGCGTGCTTTTGCTTAACGCCACGCTCACCGTGCGTGCACATCAGGCTGCCAGTCACCAACGGCAGGGCTGGGAAACATTCACCGATGCTGCCATAGCGCGGCTAAATGCAGGGCGCGAGGGACTTGTCTTTATTCTTTGGGGCGGCTATGCGCGCTCGAAGGCCGCGCTTATCGATGCTCGTAGGCATTGCATCTTGCAATCGGTTCACCCCTCGCCGCTATCTGCCAATCGTGGTGGTTGGTTTGGTAACCATCATTTTTCGCAGGCCAACGCCTATCTTTCTTCGCGCGGACTAACGCCCATCAACTGGTAAACAATGAACAACAACATACCGCCCATTATGCAAGTGGGCAACGTACTTATCTCTTCCGACCTCATCACCGAACGCTTTTGTTGCGACCTCGATGCCTGCAAGGGTGCTTGTTGTATCGAGGGTGATGCAGGAGCACCCGTTACGCTCGATGAAATTGCAGCCATGGAAGATAATCTCGACATCGTTTGGAACGACCTATCGGCACAGGCGCAGGCCGTTATCGACAAGCAGGGCGTGGCCTATAACGACCGCGAGGGCGACCTCGTGACGAGTATCGTTAATGGCAAAGATTGTGTTTTTACTTGTTACGACAAGGGGCTTTGCCTTTGTACGTTCGACCGGGCGCATCGAGCAGGGCTCTGTTCGTTTCGCAAACCCATATCCTGTGCCCTTTATCCCATTCGCGAAAAGCGTTTCGATGCCGACCTTGTTGGCCTTAACTACCACCGCTGGGATGTGTGCAAGCCGGCCGTAAAGAAGGGTCGCGAACTAAATCTGCCCCTCTATCGTTTCTTGGAAGGTCCGCTAACCGAGCGGTTCGGGCGCGAATGGTACGCCGAACTGTGCGAGGTGGCGGAGAGTTTGATGGCAGAAGGAGGGGAGGAGTAGGATTGAGGAGTTAAGGAGTTATGGAGTTGTGGAGTTAAGGAGTTAAGGAGTTAAGCCAAATGCTTGGCTGCAGAGTGGACGGCAATCGTGGTTAAGGAGTTATGGAGTTAAGAAGTTAAGGAGTTAAGCCAATAGCCTTGCGGGCGCGAGCCATCTTTTCACCCTTTCATTTTTTCACCCTTTCACCTTTAAAATATGTACACAATGGCATACGACATCACCATCGGACAATACAAGCTGGGCATGCTCGCCGCGGTGAGCGTACACAAGAGCGTGGAACTGCTGGCTGACACTTGCGAGATAACCCTGCCCGCGGCCCAGCTCAACCAGGCACTCGACGTGGAGAGCCGCATAAGGCGTGGCGATGTCGTGACGGTGAAGTTTGGATACAAGGAGACGGGGTTGGTGGAGGAGTTCCGCGGGTGGCTGCAACGCATAGCCACAGATGGCGGCGACATCAAACTGTTCTGTGAGGACGATTTATTCACGTTCAGGAAGGACATTCCCAACGCCGTGCTGAAGAGCGTTTCTCTGGCCGACCTGCTAGGCCACGTAATAAAGGGCGTTGACCGTGATTACAAGGTGAACTGCTCATACACTTGGACCTACGCCAAGTTCGTCATCCAGGATGCCACCGGCTACGACGTGCTGAAGAAGGTGCAGGAAGAGTGCGGGGCGGATATCTACCTGCAAGACGCCACATTGCACGTGCATCCGCCAGGCGAGGTGACAGGCAAGGAACTCCGCTACGACTTCGCCCTGAACGTGGAGGATGCCGACCTCACCTACCGGCGCGCCGAAGACAAGAAGGTGCGCGTGGTGGTGAAGGCATTGATGCCCGACGGTAAGGTGAAGGAAGTGGAAGTGGGCAGCACGGGCGGCGAGAAGGTGGAGGTGAAATGCCATGCCTCGGACACCGCATCGATGCAGGCACGAGGCGAGGCCGAAGTGCGCCGCCAAAGTTTCGATGGATACGGCAGCATTACCACATGGCTCGTTCCGCAATGCGTGCCGGGCGATACGGCCACGCTGCACGACGCCGAATATCCGCATAAGGACGGCACATATTACGTGCGGGCCGTCACCACGGAATTTTCCGAGAATGGTGGGATGCGTAAGATTGAATTAGGTTTCAGGTTAAGCTAAACGCAACATGGACAACTACAAGGAACTGGCGCAATTGGTGCGCAGCGCAGCCGGCAAGGCCCAAATCACACTGATGCAGGGCATCGTGCGTAAGGTTAGCGGCTTGACTTGCGAAGTGGAGATTGGCGGCATCGCCGTACCCGACGTGCGGTTGCGCGCTTCGGAAGCTGCGGACGGCGGGCAGATGCTCGTAACGCCGAAAATAGGCAGCGCGGTAATCGTCGGCAGCCTGTCGGGCGACTAGACACAGCTCGTTGTCCTGGCCATCGACCACGCGGAGAGCATCACGATAAACGGCGGCAAGCTGGGCGGCCTGATCAACATTGAGCAGCTAACGCAAAAGATTAACGAACTGGTGCAGGCATTCAACGCCCACACCCACCAAGGCTTTCACGGACCGACAGGCCCACCGCTCAAGCCGGCACAGCAGCTTAACAAGAGCGATTACGAAGATACGACAATAAAACATTAGGCAATGAACGGCATACAGCTGACGAACTTCGCCCCCACCATACGCGTGCGGCGCGACGAACAAGGCAAGATAACCTCTGGGCTGCAAGTGGGCGACATGCTGCGGCAGAACCAGGCACTCATCCTCGCCCTGCACAAGGGTGAGTTGAAAGAACGCCCCTCGGTGGGCTGCGGCATCGCCGACATGCTGATGGACCACGACCCGCTATATTGGCGCACCCTGATACGCGAACAGCTGGAGATGGACCGCCAACGGGTGAACAACATTAGAATTACGCCGAAAGGCATCGAGATCGACGCAACATATTAAAGACAACATAACATGATAGAACATTTCTTACAAAAACTTTCCGAGGCACTCTCCACCGTGTGGGGGTGGCTGCTGTGCGCAGCCTTGCTGGTTATGAATTTCATCGTCGGCTATGAGAAGATGGTGGGCTTTACGGTTATGGCCATCGTGCTGGATGCCGTGTGGGGCATCGCTGCAAGCCTGGTACAAAAGCGTTTCGCACTGAGCGAACTGGCGCGCGACACGTTCTCGAAACTGGCCGTATATGGCACGGCCGTCTTCGCCTTCATCCTCATCGACAAGCTGGTGGGGGCTAGCGCGGGGCTGACCACCAGTATCATCTGTATCGGCATCATCCTGGTGGAACTGTGGAGCATGTCCGCCAGTATGCTGATTTGTTTCCCCCACATGCCTTTCTTGAATATATTGAAAAAGGCCCTGGCAGGAGAGATAGCCAGTAAACTTAACGTGAAGCCCGAAGACGTGGCAGAGGCGTTGGACACATTACATAAAGAAAGAAAATGAGAACGATAAAGTACATCGTGGTGCATGCCACAGGTGGTTCGCAGCGAACCACCATCAAGGAACTGATGATGGAATTCGCCAGGCTGGACTGGAAGGCACCAGGGTACCACTATGTGGTGCATGTTGACGGCAAGATAACCCAACTGCTGAGCGAAGAGAAAGTGAGCAACGGCGTGAAAGGTTACAACCACATGCTCATCAACGTGGCCTACATAGGCGGACTGGACGCCAAGGGAAAGTACGCCGACACGCGCACGCCGGAACAGAAAGAGGCCCTGCGCAAACTGCTGGGCATGCTTCATAAGAAGTATCCGGCCGCCGAGATACGCGGACATCGCGACTTCTCGCCGGACTTGAATCACAACGGCATCATAGAGCCCTGGGAGTTCATCAAGGCCTGCCCCTGTTTCGACGCAAAGAAAGAATATAAGGACATCTAACCCCAAGAGCAATGAGACACCTATTATATATACTTGCATTAATCATGCTGCTAGCCTCGTGCCGCACGACGCGGACGATAATCCGAAACAGCGAGGTGGACGTTCGCCAGCGCGACTCGCTCGTTGTGCGCGACAGCGTTGTGCTGCGCTACGTCACCGCCACGCGCGACAGCGTGACCATCCGCGACAGCGTGGTGCTGGTGAAGGACAGTTCGGGCAGGGTGATCGCCACCGAGCGATATCGCACCAGCGAGCGCACACGTGACACCCATGCCGACAATTCGGCCACGGCCACTCGCGACAGGATGCACGACAAGGACATATCCTCCCTTCGGCAAGAAAGGTCGACGGACTCGAAATCCGGCTGGCCTACCCTAGGTACGATAATGGACATCGTGGGGTGGATAGCCTTCATATTGTTCCTCATACTATTCGCACGCAAGTTATGGAAACGACGGTAAGGGACGGCCAGACATTGGCCGACATCGCCGTACAGGAATACGGCGCATTGGAGGCGGTGGTGCGGTTGGCTATGGACAACGGCATGGCCGTGAGCCAAGCACCGCCTGCGGGAATGCGCCTGCGCCTACACGACGGCGAGTACAACCGCCCCATGCGCCGCTATTGCCAGGCGCACGGCATGGCCCCTGCAACGCTGCGCGGTGATGGCGGGCAAAGGGCGCGCATATTCAATGAGACTTTCAACGACACATTCAACTAGCGACTTATGGCACGAACCATTGCAGAGATAAAGCGCACGATGACCGATGCATTCATGGCCAACGCCACGCTGCGCGAGGCATACGGACTGGCGGAGGGCGACACCTTCGAGGGCAGTTTCTCGGCGGTGAGCTTGGAGAACATCCTGTTCTTCATCGTGGCCGCCTGCTGCCACGTGATGGAGGCATTGTTCGACCGCCACCGGCTGGACGTGGACGAGAAGATAAGCCGAGCAGTGGTGGCCAGCGTGCCGTGGTATTACAAGATAGCGCGACAGTTCCAATACGGCGACGCGCTAGCATTCGACGAGGCAACTTCGCAATGGCGATACCCCATAATTGACGAGGCCAAGCGGCTGGTGCGATACGTGGCCGTACGCGACCGTGGCACGAGCATACAGGTATTGGCATCTGCCGACAAGAACGGGCTGCCCGAGCCACTTTCTGCCGACGTTCTAACGGCATTCAAACACTACATGAACCGCGTTAAGATAGCAGGCGTGATACTAAATGTGCGTTCGCTGCCCGCCGACAAGGTGGTGATAAGGGCATCGGTACAGGTGGACACGCTGGTACTCTCTACCGATGGGACACGCGTGGCCGACGGATCGCGACCCGTGGAGGATGCCATACGTCGACACCTGCGCAACATCACCTATGGTGGTGTATTCAACAAGACCCGTTTGGTGGATGCCATCCAAGCCGTAGAGGGCGTGGTGGACGTGACGCTCGAAGGATGCGAATGCCGTGCCGATGGCGAGGCCGCATTCCGAATCTTACAAGGTAATAACTATACGGCGGCTGGCGGCAGCTTTACCGCCGAGGGACTTCAAAACTCTATAAGATATGTGGTATGACGTAGACTTCAACCGATGGGCCGTACAGCTGCTGCCGCCCATATTGCGCAGCAGAGTGCTGGTGGCCTTGCTCCGCATCCTCATCATTCCGCTGGCTTACGTTCACCGCCTCTTCACGGAATATCGCAAGAAAGTGGCCGACAGGCTCGACATCACGGCCAGTGTACAAGACATCGAACGTGCGCTAAACCGTCGATTTTTCTTGCGAAACAGGCAGATATACATCGAATCCGAATCCGACGACCGGCATCCGTGCCTATACTTCCAGGCAGAGGGCAAGCCGCCCACATTCCTAAACCCACGTATGACGTTATGGATGGACGGCGAAGTGCCAAGCAAGCCAAACTTCACAATATTTGTCCCCAGTTTCCTTGTCACTTCGTTAAATCCAGAAGAAGACCGCCACAAGGGGCGGCACCTCGCGGAGATCATACGTATTGTCGAACTATATAAACCGGCTGGCCGCCGCTATGCCATAACCATATACGAATATGAATAGACTTCTGTTCAATGAGGGTGGACAACCCATATTCCTGGACGATATCAAGCTGTTGCAAGACAACGACGCTAGTTTCAATCGCCAATTTTTGAATGTCGTAACCGGAGATTCCCCCATTTTCTTGATAAAAAGGTTGGAGTCAAAGCTTATATCCGTAGATCCTAGCAAATTAACGACGACGGCCAAGATTTTCGCAAATTCTGTTGTTCTGTCTGGTGAAATAATAGACTTCCCGGAAACAACGGTAACGGTTCGGACTTGGAACGACCCGGTATACGTCTGTGTCACAGAGACAGAAAATGAAGGGCGAGAATTCGAGGACGGGCAGGAAAGGGCATGCAGGCTGTCAAGGCAGGCATACATAAGTACAAGTAAGGATGGTGCCAAGGTTGCCTACAACGTTCTCGAACTCCCGACATTGACCGAGCTTTTACGGAGAAACCTTGGCTTGGGGGGCGTAGACACTTGGAAAAACATTCCTGTTACATTCTTCAATGGATACACTGGGCAAGTGCAATATCAGAAACAGGGCGGTTCCACACGCATAAAGGTCAAGATAAGCAGCATGAAGGGTGAATGGGATGCCATGCCCGGAAAGGGAATCCTTTTTGAAGTGGACCCCCAAGTTGGTTCGTTTTTAAACAGAAAATGGAGTGGAACTTTTGGAACTGGTGGAGACGATGGCTCACACCTATGCGCCTTAGAGTTTTACGACGGGAAATGTTCTCTTAGAGACCTGCGAGAACTTTCAGGTACATCTAATGTCCTGGACTCTCCCATAGAATGCCCTGTTTCACTGATTTTTGAAATAATAGAATAAGTATGGCAACAACGATATACGAACTCCAAGCCCGCGCCCAAGCCCTACGCGAGAAAACGCAGGAGGGCAGCATCACCCCCGAGGAGGTGGGCGGGCTGATAGCCGACACCCTGGCCCTACTGGCCGACGTGGAACAGACAGCGGGAAGCCTGCGCGTCAGCAAGGTGTATTCCTCAAAGGCCGAGATGGAGGTCGACACCAACCCCGAAGATGCGCACCACCAGCCGCTCAAGGCAGGGCAGCTGGTGGCCATACATGCCGACACAGACAGCCCCGATAACGGCACCATCTATGTGTATCTCGCGCCGGGATGGAAACTCATCGGCAATCTCAACCGCGTTGCCATAGGCGAGTCGGAAGGACAGGCGTACCCAGGCACGAAAGGAAGGAAATTGGCCGACGACCTGAACACCGAGCGAACGGAACGAACCGACAAGGATGCTGCGCTGCAGCGTGCAATAGAAAATGAGACCAAGAACCGCGACAAGGCACTCACCGAGCAGGCCGAAGTCCTGCGCCGCGAGACCAACAAGGCCGTGGCGGACGAAGCCACAGCCCGCGACAGGGAACTGACGTCCATCAGGCAGAGCATCCGCGACATGCAGGGCAATATCGGCAGCGTAGAGGGGTTCAAGCATGCTTTCGTAACTGAAGAAGAATATAACCGGAAGTTGCAGGCGGGGGAACTTGACCCCGACCGATGCTACTTCGTAGAGGAATGAGACAATGATACGCAAGGGTAACGGCCAAACAGCAGCCGTGCATTACGGAACAAGGGCGATAGCCGCCGTATATCGGGGGGCGCGCCTCGTGTGGACTGCCATACGCAGCTGCTTCGGCTCCGGCGTGTGGTTGGGAGATAAGAATTGGATTAATGATGAAAACTGGAAATAGACATGGCCAACGGGATTGACAAGAAGATAAACGACCTCGCCACAGCCTGGCAGGGATACAAGGGGACGCGCATCGAGGAATTCTTGAAAGAATACCTCTCGAAACTCGACGGCGCAAAGTTCGGCTTCGTGAACATCGAGAGCGGCGAGAACTCGCTGCAGACGATACGGTTCTTCCGCGACGAGCAAGCGTATGCCGACTGGTTCGCCGACCGCGCGGCAAACGCCGACCGCGTGCTGGGTGAGTTCTCCCTGTACAGCAACAAGCCCGTGGAGAGCTACACCATGCGCGCCATCATCACGCGCTATCCTGCTGCCAACATGGCGCGTGGTGCGCAGAACGCCGTGAGCCTGGCATATAACTGCTACTGGGGCGACAACCCCGCTGACCGCGACACGCAGGACGGCACGGCGACAGTAGAGGTGAACGGCGTGGCAGCCCCCGCGCTGACGCGCCAGCTCAAGGCCAGCGGTACGGCTACGGCCAACGTCTACACCTTCGAGTTGGGTGACTTACTCACGGCCGAGACCAATGAGGTGAAGCTGCGCGTGACCAATGCGCACGGCGCGGAGAAGGTATTCACCTTCACCGTCAACACATACAGCCTCACGCTGGAGTTCGACCACGCATACGACGAGAGCCAGGTACAGACGTCGCGCTGGTCGTTGCGCGTGCTGTGCCAGGGTGTGCCGGCCACGGTGTATTGCCGCATACAGGACGGCGCACGCACCGATACGCTAACAAAGAGCATCCACAACTCCTCGGGCGAGTTCGTCATCGACGAGCAGGACCGCTATGGCA
>ERZ772971.964-NODE-964-length-17286-cov-18.615751_pt1 | contig 17286 bp, 11 predicted proteins | sample MGYA00511943_ERZ772971 | MGnify/ENA primary metagenome ERZ772971 (study PRJEB29015, sample SAMEA2737929) | human oral metagenome | biome: human oral; feature: human-associated habitat; material: dental | place: China | collected 2144 ... | reverse complement strand
GAGATCAACGACCCCGCCGTCACTCTCGGCCCGATACGCCACCCTCGGCGGCGGGGGTCTCAGCGGGCCTGGCAGGTCGGGCACCAGAACAGCCGCCGCCCGGCCACCTTCCTCTCCCTCACGGGGGTACCGCACCGCAGACAGGGCCGTCCCGCGCGGTGGTAGACGTACCAGCGTCCGGCCTCCTCGTCGCCGGTGGGCAGGGGCTCGGGCACGTCCTCGACCTCGACGGTTGTGATGAAACCGGTGGCCACGCCGTACTCCATGAGCGGGACGAGGTCGTCCCACACGGCGCGCACCCGCGCCTCGTCAACCCGGTTGCCGGGCAGGAACGGGCTGATGTCGCAGCGCAGCAGTGTCTCGGCGCGGAAGATGTTACCGATCCCGGAGATGATGGACTGATCCATGAGCAGCTCGCCGATGGTCCTGCGACGCCGGCGCACTCCCCTTACGAAAACGTCGGGATCGGCGTCGGACCGCAATGGGTCGGGCCCCAGGCGGGCGCGCACGGCGGCCACGCCCTCGGCGTCGAGCAGCTCGCAGGCGGTCGGCCCGGTGAGGTCGGCGACGCCATGCTCGCCGAGCAGACGCAGGCGCACGGCCCCGCGCGGCTGCGGGGGCGCCCATCGCCCCGGCTCCGGGGCCGCGGGCGTCCGCGCGGAATTCTCGGAAGATGATGCGGAGGCGTCATCGCCGTTCAGGCCCGCGAGCGCCGAACCGCCGCCGTGCCGCAGCGCGTGCTCCCCGCGCTCGCCCACGCGTCGGCGCGGGGCGCCGATGGCATGTGGAGCGGTGAAGGCCGAGTCGCCGTCGAAAGTCCACGACCCGTACAGGCCCAGGTGGATGCGCAGCCAGGTGACGGCCTCGTCGTCCAGCGGCATGCCGGGCTGCGGCCCGAAGGCCAGGAACAGGTGCTTACCGTGCGCCCGGGCTCCCAGGAGCACCCCGCCGTCGAGGCGGGCGGCCCCGTCGGTGAAACGGCCCTGCGGCGAGCTCACCCTCAGGCGCTGACCGCCGTAGAGCTCGGCGAGGGCGCCGGCGAGACGGTGGATGGTGTGACCTTCCGGCATGAACGGGACAGTACTCCGGCCGGAGCCTACCGACGGGCCTCGACCTCGTCGGCGCCGGCATCAGGCCCCATCGTGGAGCCCGCGGTGGGCACGTTCGTAACGACGCACCTGGCCGATCCGGTTGCCGTGACGCTCGTCGCCGGAGAAGGACTCGGCGATGAAGGCATCGAGGATGGTCAAAGCGTCATCGGCCGAGTGCTGGCGCACGCCGAAGCCGGCGACGTTCGCATCATTGTGCCGGCGGGCGAGCACGGCGGTCTCGACGGACCACACGAGGGCGGCGCGCACGCCGTCGACCTTGTTGGCGGCGATCTGCTCGCCGTTGCCCGAACCGCCCAGGACGATGCCGAGGCTGCCGGGGTCGGCGATGACGCCTTCGGCGCAGGCGAAGCAGAACTCGGGGTAGTCGTCGGCGGGGTCGTACTCGTAGCAGCCGTGGTCGACGACGTCGTGACCGGCCCTCGTCCAGTGATCCTTGAGAGTGTTCTTGAGCTCGAACCCGGCATGGTCGGTACCGATGTGAATACGCATGGCCGGATTGTGCCTCACGCGAACAGGAGGATGCGGATCCGAGCATGCACGGATGTGCGGATGAGACGCCATTAGCGTGAGCCCATGACGACTCCCACCTCCTCTCCGGCCGCGTGCACCTCCGCCGAGGATCCGCAGTCCCTTCAGGACCCCGTTCTGGGCGGCGTGCTCGAGACCTCGGCAACCGACTCCGCCGTCCGCCCTCAGGACGACCTGTTCCGCTACGTCAACGGCACATGGCTGACGACGGTCGAGATCCCCGCCGACCGATCGTCGACGGGGACATTCCTCATTCTGCGCGACGCCGCGGAGGAGGCGTGCGGCGACATCCTCGCCGAGTTGGCCGCCGACGTCGATCCGACTGCGGTCCCGACCACGTCCGAGGCGAAAATCGCTCATCTGTACTCCTCCTTCCTCGACGAGGAGCGCATCGAGGAGCTGGGCGCCCATCCGCTGGAGGCCGAACTCGCCCCCGTCCTGGGCGCGCGGAGCAAGGAGACCCTGGCGCGCACGCTGGGGGCCGGGATCGCCGCCGGGTTCACGGGCCCGGTGGACGTGGACGTCGAGGTCGACCTCAACGCCCCGGAGCGCTACATCGCCTGGATGGGTCAGTCGGGCCTCGGACTGCCCGATGAGTCTTACTACCGGAAGGATTCGAAGGCCAAGACCCGCCGGGCCTACACGGGGCACGTCGGTCGCATGCTGGAGCTGGTCGCACTTCCCGAGCGACTCGGCGCCGACGCCGACTCCCTGGCCGGACGCGTCATGGCCGTGGAAACCGCGCTCGCCGCCGGCCACTGGACCCGCGTGGCCTGCCGCGACATCGAGAAGATCAACAATCCGCGCACGTGGGCCGAGTTGACGGCCTCGGCGCCGGGATTCGCATGGAAGGCCTGGCGGGAGGGGATCGGCGAGGCGGCTCTGCGCGCGGGTGCCCGGAGCGAGTCTTTCCTCGCGGAGGCGATCGTCGAGCAGCCCGATTACCTGACCCACTTGGCGCGCGTATGGGAGGAGACCGACCTGGAGGATCTGCGGGTGTGGGCGGCATGGCATGTGGTCCACGGCCGCGCGCCCCTGCTGCCGCGAGCCTTCGTGGAGGAGAATTTCGATTTCTACGGCCGTGCTCTGCAGGGCACGGATGAGTTGCGGGCGCGCTGGAAGCGCGCGGTCGGTCTGGTCGAGGGGACCATGGGCGAGGCGCTGGGCGAGATGTACGTGGCCCGTCACTTCCCGCCGGAGCACAGGGAGCGGATGGACGTCCTGGTGGGGCGTCTCATCGAGGCCTATCGGGAGTCGATCTCCTCTCTGGAGTGGATGAGCCCGACCACCCGCGAACGGGCCCTGAAGAAGCTGGACCTGTTCACTGCCAAGATCGGCTACCCGCACACGTGGCGAGACTACTCGACGGTCACAGTCGTCCCCGGAGACGTCATCGGCTCAGTGCGCTCGGTCGAGGGCTTCGAGCTGGCCCGGGCGCTGCGCAAGCTGGCGGGACCGGTGGACCGCGACGAGTGGCACATGACGCCCCAAACCGTCAACGCCTACTACCGTCCGACGATGAATGAGATCGTCTTCCCCGCCGCGATCCTGCGACCGCCCTTCTTCGACCCCGCCGCCGACGACGCCGTCAACTACGCGGCCATCGGCGCGGTGATCGGCCACGAGATCGGGCACGGGTTCGACGACCAGGGCTCGACCTTCGACGGAACCGGCAAGGTGGCCGACTGGTGGACGGCAGAGGACCGCGATGCCTTCGAGGCGCGGACCGGAGCGCTGATCGACCAGTACAATGCCTACCGCCCGCAGCTGCTCGTGGCCCGGGCCGAGGCCGCGGGCGAAGCTGTGGACGAGGTCCCGCACGTCAACGGCGAGCTGACGATCGGCGAGAACATCGGCGACCTGGGCGGTCTGGGCATCGCACTCAAGGCCTACCGCCTGGCGCTGGCCGAGGCGGGGATCAGCTCGGTGGAGGAGGCCCCGGTCATCGACGGGTTGAGCGCCATGGAGCGCTTCTTCTACTCCTGGGCGCGCATGTGGCGGAGCCGGAGCCGCGATGACTACGCCGAGCTGCTGCTGACCATCGACCCCCATGCGCCGAACGAGTTCCGCTGCAACGGCATCGTGCGCAATGTCGATGCCTTCTACGAGACCTTCGACGTGAGGCGGGGAGACGCCCTGTGGCTGGAGCCGGAGGACCGCGTGTCCATCTGGTGAGGAGGACCGGCCCCGGACGGCCCGGACACGGAAACGGGAGACGACGGCCCCGCCATGCGACGTGGCGGGGCCGTCGACATCAATGACCTCGAGCGATCGCCCATGGGTGATCCGGATGAGCGCCGTGCGAACCACACCGGAAAGATGGGACTTGTGTCTCATTTCTACGAGACGTGAGTGACAGTTGTGACGACTGTTGCGTATGGTAGTGCTGTGCCGGAGCCGGTTCGGCCTTATGTCTCACTTGTGTCTCAACTTCGACTGAGAGAGAGTTGGCCTGAAGCCGGTGCCGAGCACCGTGACGGACAACCACCCACTATCCCCTGGAGGATTCCATGCGTCTCGGACGCTCTGCTGCCACCCTCGGTGCCACCGCCGCCCTCGTGGCCGCCGGTGCCGCCGTCTCAACCCCAGCCTTCGCCAACGGCGACTTCACCTACACCAGCGACTACACGGGCGTCGCCAGCCCGGACGAGACGCTCACGATCTCGGGCACCGGGTGCGCCTCCACCGACGGCAACCCGACCTCCGTCGTGTGGTCCGTCGCCGCCGACCAGGAGAGCCTCTCATCCGGGGCATCCCAGGCGACGGGCGCCTTCGGCAGCATCATCCCGAACGATGACGGCACGTGGACTGCCGCCATCGACTTGCCGACGGCCACCGAGGCTGCCGGTCTGTCCGACCAGCAGCGGGGAGTTCTCGGCTTCGCCTGCTACAACTACGACAACAAAGTCGTCGATTCCTTCAACGTGAGCCTCGCGCTGGACTCCACCAAGCCCGATGGCAGCTACACGCTGACCACTACGGCAGACGGCACCCAGACGATCGAGACCACCATCACCGGCTTCACCCCCGAAGAGACGATCCGCTTCGGCGTCGTACCGGCGGACTCCCACGGCACGGGGACCAGCCCGACCGGTGACGACTTCACCGAACTCACCACCTTCACCGCCGACGCCGACGGAGGAGCCACGGGCTCCTTCCCGGTCCCCGCCGACCTGCCCGACGGCAGGTACAGGGTGGGCGTCGTGGGCGACTCCCACGGAGAGTACGGTTACTTCCAGAACCTCCTCGTCAAGGACGGCACCTACTCCATCACGAGCGAGGACGGCTCGACGACGGGCACGGGCTCATCCGACTCGTCCTCCTCCACCGACGACGCCTCCGCCGCACCCACCCCGACGACCGACGCCTCCAGCCCGACCGACGCCTCCGCGGCCCCATCGCCCTCAGCGACCGACGCCTCCGCCGCACCCACCCCGACGACCGACGCCTCCGCGGCCCCGTCACCCTCAGCGACCGACGCCTCCGCCGCACCCACCCCGACGACCGACGCCTCCAGCCCGACCGACGCCTCCGCGGCCCCATCGCCCTCAGCGACCGCCACGGCGTCTCTGAGCGGCAGCTACTCGCTGACCGCCGAGGAGGACGGGACGCAGACCATCACACCCGACGTCTCCGGCTTCGATTCCAATGAGGCTGTCTCCTTCCGGGTTGTGCCGGTCGACTCCTACGACTCGGCGACGAGCCCGCGCGACGCCTCCTCCACCGTCCTGAGCACCTCGTCGGCCGACACCGACGGCACCTACTCGACCGGCTTCACCGCCCCCGCCTCCCTGCCCGACGGCAGGTACCGGGCCGGCGTCGTCGGCGAGTCGAGCGGTCGGTACGGCTACTTCGAGCACTACCTCGTCAAGAAGGAGGGCACCTTCTCCATCGAGACCGAGGACGGCACCGACATCACCGACATCTCGGATGGCGCCGAGAGGACTACCGTCGAAGCGCCCGCCGCACCGACTGCGGATGACTCGACCGACTCGTCCACAACGGGGACGTCCACCGGCGAGACCTCGACCGGCTCGTCCAGCCCGTCCACCACGGCATCCCTGAGCGGCAGCTACTCGCTGACCGCCGTCGACGAGGAGGGCACGCAGACCATCACACCCGACGTCTCCGGCTTCAACGCGAGCGAGGGAGCCACCTTCCGGGTTGTGCCGGTCGACTCCTACGACTCGGCGACGAGCCCGCGCGACGCCTCCTCCACCGTCCTGAGCACCTCGTCGGCCGACACCGACGGCACCTACTCGACCGGCTTCACCGCCCCCGCCTCCCTGCCCGACGGCAGGTACCGGGCCGGCGTCGTCGGCGAGTCGAGCGGTCGGTACGGCTACTTCGAGCACTACCTCGTCAAGAGGGAGGGCATCTTCTACATCGAGACCGAGGATGGCACCGACATCTCGGGCGGCGCCGGCGCTCCCGCCGTCGAGACGCCCGCCACCGGCGGCGGCCCCGCCGCTGCGGCTCCCGCACCGGCCGCCGCAGACACCAAGGCCCCGGCCGCATCCTCCAAGCCCTCGACGCCCTCCAAGAGGGAGCTGGCCCGCACTGGTACCGGCCTCGGCCTGGCAGTCGTCGCCGCCGGCCTCCTGGCCTCCGGCGCCGTCCTCGTCGCGCGTCGCAGGGCCTGAGCCCCGCAGGCGCGCGGGTGGCGTGCGGGTGATGACGTGCGGGTGATGATGAGTCACTCGGACGGTCCGAACGCGCCGGCGCGCATGACCACCCCGTGAGCCCGGGGCGCCCAGCCTTCACCGCTGCGCGCCCCGGGCTCGCTCACGCGGGTGGCGACGCCCCTTCCTGACCGGGCTCGTCGTCCTCCCTCGTGATGGCCCTGGCACTCATCGGCGACATCGGCCTGGCGAGCGTCCGTCTCAGCCGGGTCGATGTCGCCATGCCCTGAGCCGTGGAAGCCTCCGCATCCGCGCAGACGTGGCTCGGCGTCACCACGACCCACCTCCTGACCGTCGACATGGCCCAGTTCGCCACAATCATCGACTTCATGGGCAGGCTGAGCATCACCGTCGATGAGCCCTTCCGGGATGCGAACGCCGGACTCGACATCCCCGGGCCGGCGCCCGCAGACTCACGGGCGTCAATGCGCTCGCCCTGGTCCGTTCCCGGCACCCCGAGGTCTACCGCGACGGCGCATGAGTCCTCGAGGCCGAGGGGGCGCAACGGCGCAGCCGGTACACCGGCGTCGTCATGAGGGACCTCATGCGCGCCACGGGCGAGCGGGCCCGCAACCCGCTGGCCGTCCAGCGCCTGGCATGGGCTCTCACCGGCAACCTCGACGTCGATCAATCCACCGGCGCGCGACCTCGCGTCCCTGGGCGACGCCGTGGCGAGGGCCGGCGCCGACACCGGGCTCCGGCTTCGTCGCCCTCCCCACCGACGAGACCTACGCAACGCTCACCGGCAACGGCTGCGAGCGCGGGCGCTGCACCCCGGCCGACTGACCACAGCGCCTTTTCCGCAGCGGGGATGACCGGTGAGAAGATGGCCCCAGCCCCGAGCCGACCCGGACCGGGGCCCCCGCACCCGATGCGGGGCCCGTTCCACCGCCCTCACAGCAAGGAGCACCCACCCATGCCAGGTCAGAACCTGACCCGCGACGAGGCGGCCACCCGCGCCGGACTCGTAACCGCGGAGAGCTACGACGTCGTCCTCGACCTGTCCGGCGCCGCCGACCCGGAGCAGACGACCTTCCGCTCGACGACGACCGCGCGCTTCTCGGCGGAGTCGACCGGACCCGCGGTCACATTCATCGACCTGGTCGCCCCGCGGGTGCACTCCATTGTTCTCAACGGCCGCCGGCTGAACCCGGCCGAGTGCTATGTCGACTCCCGCATCGTGCTGGGGGATTTGAAGGCCGACAACGAGCTCACGGTGGTCGCCGACTGCGCCTACATGCACACCGGGGAGGGCCTGCACCGCTTCACCGATCCGGCCGACGGAGAGACCTACCTCTACACCCAGTTCGAGGTGCCCGACGCCCGTCGCGTTTTCGCCGTCTTCGAGCAGCCCGACCTCAAGGCCTCCTTCACTTTCACGGTCACCGTCCCCGAGGGCTGGAACGTCTTCTCCAACTCCCCCACCCCCGACCCCGCCTCCCAGGACGGCACGAGCACCTTCGCCTTCTCTCCCACCCGGCGCATCAGCTCCTACATCACCGCCGTCGTCGCCGGCCCGTACCGGGGGGCCACCGGCGAGTATCGGGCCACCGATGGGCGCGTCGTCCCACTGGGCGTCTACTGCCGCGCCTCCCTGGAGCCGTCCATGGACTCCGACGAGATCCTTCAGCTCACCAGGACGGGCTTCGCCTATTACGAGAAGCTGTTCGCCACCCCCTACGCCTTCGACAAGTACGATCAGATCTTCGTGCCCGAGTTCAACGCGGGGGCCATGGAGAACGCCGGGTGCGTCACCCATCGCGACGACTACGTATTCCGCTCCCGACCCGTCGAGGCGCGCGTGGAGCGCCGCGCCGTCACCATCCTCCACGAGCTCGCCCACATGTGGTTCGGGGACATGGTGACCATGACGTGGTGGAACGACCTATGGCTCAACGAGTCCTTCGCCGAATACTGCTCCACGCTCGCCGTGGCGGAATCCACCCGCTTCGCCGACGCCTGGACCACCTTCCAGACCATCGAGAAGAACTGGGCCTACAACCAGGACCAGCTGAGCTCCACCCACCCGATCGCCGCCGAGATCAACGACCTGCACGATGTCGAGGTCAACTTCGACGGCATTACCTACGCCAAGGGCGCCTCCGTCCTCTCTGCGCTGGTGGCCTACGTGGGTCGGGAGAGCTTCTTCAAGGGCATCAAGAACTACCTGGCCGCCCACGCCTACGCCAACGCCACCCTGGACGATCTGCTCGCCGAACTGGAGCGGGTCTCGGGACGCGACCTGAGCGCGTGGACCCGTCTGTGGCTCCAGCAGGCGGGCGTCACGACGCTGCGCATGCAGGTGGATGCCGACGCCGACGGCATCATCACCTCCGCCGAGATCGTCCAGGAGATCCCGGCTGATTCCCCGGCCTCGCTGCGCCCGCACCGCGTGGCGATCGGCTCCTACACGCTGACCAACGAGGGCGGTACCGCCGCCCTCGTGCGCACCGGCCGCGTCGAACTCGACGTCGACGGGGCGCGCACCGCCGTCCCGGAACTCGTCGGCACCCGCCGCGGCGACGTCCTGCTCCTCAACGACGACGACCTGACATACGCCAAGGTGCGTCTGGACGCCTCCTCGCTCGCCACGGGGCTGGAGCACGTGGACGCCTTCGCCCAGTCGCTGCCTCGTTCAATCCTCCTGGCCTCCGCATGGGATATGGTGCGCGACGGCCGGCTGCCCGCCTCCCGCTTCCTGGCCGCGGCGCTCGCCGCCCTGCGCGTGGAGACCCGATCCTCCGTGGTTCAGGGCCTGCTCGCTCGGGTGTCCACCTGTCTGAGCCGCTTCCTGCCCCAGACGGACCGGGAGACGGCCATCGCCGCGACCGCGGATACGCTGCTGACACTGGCCCGCGCCGCCGACGCAGGCGGCGACACTCAGCTCCAGCTGGCGCGCGCCGTCGCCGCCCACGCCGTGACCGAGAACCAGACGGCGGCCGTGGCCGCCTGGCTCGACGGTTCGGAGACCCTCGACGGACTCGTGGTCGATCAGGATCTGCGTTGGGAGCTGCTCATCGGACTGGTGGCCGCGGGCCGCGCGGGTGAGACCGAGATCGCCGCCGAGGAGAGCCGAGACCTGACGACGACGGGCCGCGAACGCGCCGCGCAGGCGCGGGCCGCCGTGCCGACCGCCGAGGCCAAGGCCGCCACCTGGCGCGAACTGATGGAGAACACTTCTATGCCCAACGAGACCCAGGTCAAGACGTTGCGCGGCTTCGGCGACGTTGAGCGCCGTCCGGAGCTGCTCGCCCCCTTCATCGCGGAGTACGTGCGCGAGGCCGACGCCATCTGGGACACACGCACCTTCCACATGGCCGAGAACCTGCTCACCGCGCTGTGGTCGACCGCAACAGTCGGGTTGGAAGGCGTCGACCCGGTCGGCGCCCTGGAGGGCTGGCTGGCTTCCCACGCGGACGCGCCAGCGGCCTTCCGCAGGATCGTGGCCGAGAACCTCGACGACACCCGTCGAGTGGTCAGCGCCCAGGCCTGTCAGGCCGCGGCCGCGAACAGCGATGAGGAGCCGCGATGAGCCTAACCGTCCGAGCTCCCGCGGCCGGGAGGGTCGTGGCTCTCGACGACGTCCCCGACCCGGTCTTCTCGGGCAGGCTCATCGGGCCCGGGCTGGCCATCGATCCCAACCGCACCGGCCGCGAGGGCAGCGACACCGCAGCCCTCGCACCGATCACGGGCACACTCTCCAAGATTCACCCCCACGCCTACGTCATCGTCTCCCCCGAGGGCCGCGCCGTCCTCGTCCACCTCGGTGTGGACACGGTCGAGCTCGACGGGAGGGGCTTCACGGTCCGCGTCGCCGCCGGCGACCGAATCCGTGCGGGCGACCCGGTCATCTCCTGGTCGCCCGCGCGGATCGAGGCCGGTGGGCGCAGCCCGTTCGTCCCGGTGATCGCGCTGGACGCCAAGGAGGAGGCGCTCACGCTCCCTCCGGCGGGCACGATCCTCGCCGCCGGGGACGCGGCCTGCACTTGGGCCTGAGGTCGTCGCGGGACCGCGGGCCCAGGCCCGGAACAGTCCCGTGACGGCCCCGGCGGCCGGGTCAGTGCCTTAGCTCGTCGCGGACGGCCGCCAGCAGGCTGCTCAGCCTCACGTTGCCCGGCAGATCCTCGACCAGGACGACCTCGCCCGAGCCGTCAGCCAGGGGGATCTTCCAGTTCGGGTACTCCTGGTCGGTGCCGGGCTGATTCTGGGTCCGCCGCTCGCCGACGCCGTCGACGAGGGCGATCCCGATCAGTGCGGAGGGGGTGCGCACGATGTAACGGTAAAGGGCTTCGACGATCTCCCGCTCGGAGGGATCGTTCCTCAGCAGCCCGTGCTCGCGCAGGCGGGTGAGCATCCGCTCGCGTTCGACGCGCGCTTCGGCACGGACCTGTTCGACGGGCTCGGTGAGCAGACCGAGACGCTCGCGCAGGGTCACGTGCTCATCCGCGAGGTATCCGGCGGTGGGCGGCAGGTCGTGAGTGTTGACGGTGGACAGGGACAGGTACCGGTAGGCGTCGGGCTGCAGCGGCCAGCCGTCCTGCTGCTTCTCGAACCACAGCACCGACGTCCCGAGCACGCCGCGGCTGGCGAGGTAGTCGCGCACCCAGGGCTCGACGGTGCCCAGGTCCTCGCCGATGATGACGGCACCCGCACGGTAGGCCTCCAGCAGGACGACGCCGACCATGGCCTCATGGTCATAGCGCACATAGGCGCCCTGGTCCGCACCCATGCCCCTGGGGATCCACCACAGACGGAACAGGCCAATGATGTGATCCATCCGCAGCGCGCCGGCGTGGCGCAGCACGGTACGCATCATATCGCGCAGAGGCGCGTAGGCGCTCTCGGCCAGGCGGGTGGGACTCCACGGGGGCTGCGACCAGTTCTGGCCGAGCTGGTTGTACATGTCCGGCGGGGCGCCGGCCTCGATGCCCGCGGCGAAGGACTCCGGGTCGCTCCACGCGTCGGCCCCGCGCGGATGCACGCCGACCGCGAGGTCGCCCATGATTCCCAGGCCCATGCCGGAGGCCCTGGCCTCGGATTGCGCACGGCCCAGCTGCTCGTCGACGATCCATTGCATCCACGCGTAGAAGTCGATCCGCTCGGTCAGAGTGCGGGCCTCATTGGCGACGAAGGCGCTCGAGGCGTCTCTCAGCGTCTCGGGCCAGTCCTGGAGCTCACCGTACTTCTCCGACAGGGCGCACCACAGGGCGAACCGTTCCAGACCCTCGCCCTGCTCGGCGCGGAACCGCTCGAAGTCGCGCTGACGCGCCCGGGAGCGACCAGCGGCGAAGATGACCTCGAGGGCCTCGCGCTTGGCCTTCCAGACGGCGTCGCGGTCGATCGGGTCGGCCGACAGGTCGGTCTCCGAAACCTCCTCGAAGGCCCACTGGACCAGCGAGCGGCGCGGCCCCGACAGCCGGGCCACCTCCGCGATCGCCTCGGGACGGATGTAGATCGGGTTGACGAAGCGCCTGGTGACCGGCAGGTAGGGCGAAGGCGTCATGGTACCCGCGGGTTCGGAGGCGTGCAGCGGGTTGATGAGCAGGAAATCGGCGCCCTCATCGCCCAGGAGGCTGGCGAGCTCGGTGAGGTCGTCGGCATCGCCGATGCCCCACGAGCCGCGCGAGCGCACGGAGTACAGCTGGGCCATGACCCCCCAGCCGCGCTCGCCCAACGACGCCGGTAGTTCCAGGCGATCGGGGGTGACCGCCAGAGGGGTGGTGGCCGAATGGGCCTCGCAGGCGGGCGAGGCGTCGATGTCGGCGACCAGCGCGTGCCACCCCAGGGGCAGATCGGCCGGCAGGGCGAAGGTGGCCCGGCCCGTCAGGACTCCGTCGACGTCGTGCGGGAGCGTCCAGTCGTCCGTCTGGGGCAGCTCGCGCCTGCTGCCGTCCTCCAGGTCGACATGCACACGCACACCTGCACCGTCGGGCACGTGGACGGGCACGCGGACCTCTTCCCCGGCGCGGGCGACGACGGACGGCGGCAGGGTGCGCCTCCAGGGAGTGATTTCGACCTGCGCCAGCGAGGTCTCGATTTCCTCGTCCGTGCCAGCCTCGACACCGAGGGCCGCCAGAACAGCGACGAGCGTGGCTCGGGACGGGGCGGCGAGATTGCCGTGGTAGTCCCAGTACTCGGTGGAGACTCCGTGCGCTTCGGCGAGCTGCTTGAGGCGCTCGCCCGCGGGCTCGGATGTGGCGATGGACTCGGTCATGGCGTGGATTCAGCCTCGTTGGTCGGTCGCATGGATGCGAAGGATGGCCCTGTCGGAATGCCTGTCGACATGATGACGCGGGTGACGTGCCCGCTCAACCGCTGCGGTGCGACAGTGCGAGTGGGCGGTCGAATGAACATCATCCGTTGCTGCAAGCGTTTCACATGTAGTCGCACATTACCATCCTCCGAACGTCGCGCCCGCGAGCGACCTCGCGGTGCCCGGAGGATTGCGGCTCATGCGCTCACCCCGCCGTCCCGCCGGACGAGCGGCGGATGACGGGGCGGCGGGCCCGCGAGCGCCTCGGACCGGTCAGTCCAGCGCCGTGATCTCGCCGGCGAGCTCGTCCGCCGTCGGGCCGACGACAACTTGGACGACCCGGCCCGACCGCACGACCCCGAAGGCGCCCGAGGCCCGCAGGGCCTCCTCATCGACCTTCTCCTGGTCGACGACCTCGACGCGCAGCCGAGTAATGCAGGGCTCGAGATCCGAGATGTTCTCCCGCCCCCCCAGGCCGGCGACAATCTGTTCAGCAGTGCTCATCTGTGCTCCTCGTACTGTCCTCGTAAGACCCCGTAAGGCTCAGTGCGGCGGCGCCCGAGGGCGCGCGACGACTCATCGCCTCCGTGTTCAGCATCACTTTACCGTAGGTGGGCGGGCCTCCGCCCCGGTGGCGCTCCAACAAGGGCCCCGCGCCGCGGTCGAACGGGCCGACATGCCCTCCGCGGGCCCGCCGTAAGAGAGCGCGACCCGCCGCAGTCATGTCAATCGTCTTTCATCCAACGGCGGAAAACCTCCGGACGACGCCGGTACGGGGCACAATGGACCGCAACACGTGATACCCGCCTCCATCGTTGTAGGAGCACCGTATGGTCCCGTCCGACGCAACCCCAACCTCTCTGACCGGCATCGGCGTGAGCCCCGGGCTCGTCGCCGGCCCCGTCGCCCGCATGGCCCCGGGGATCACCGAGCCCGAGATCGCCACCCTCGATTCCAGTCGGGATACCGAGAAGGAGTGCGACCGCATCGCCCAGGCCGCCCAGACAGTCAAGAAGAGTCTGGAGCTCTCGGCCGCCGAGGCCAAGGGTGACGGCCGCACCCTCCTGGAGACCACCGCGCAGATGGCGGCCGACCCGACGCTGACCTCCTCGGCGCAGGCCATGGTGCGCGAGCGCCGCCTGGCGCCCGAGCGCGCCGTGTGGGAGGCCGCGGACACCCTGGCGTCCATGCTGGAGTCCCTGGGCGGCTACATGGCCGAGCGAACCCGGGACGTGGCGGACGTGCGCGACCGCATCGTCGCGGTGCTGATCGACGCCCCCATGCCGGGCATCCCGCGCCTGCCCGAGCCCTTCGTGCTCGTGGCCGAGGATCTCGCCCCGGCCGACACGGCCCTGCTCGACCCGGAGAAGGTCGTCGCCTTCGTCACCTCCGAGGGCGGGCCGACGTCGCATACGGCGATCCTCGCCCGCTCGCTGGGCATGCCCGCGATCGTCGGCGCCGGAACGGCCGTGATCGACCGCCTGCACGACGGGGACATCGTGCTCGTCGACGGCACCAAGGGCGTCATCACGCTCGACCCCTCCGAGGACGAGCTGCGTCGCGCTCGCGAGCTGGCCAACCGGGTGCGGGTGTTCAACGGCGACGGCGCCACCAGGGACGGCCACGAGGTCCAGCTGCTGGCCAACGTCGGCGACGCGGCGGGCGCGCGCAGCGCCGCCGAGGCCGGTGCGATGGGTATCGGCCTGTTCCGCACCGAGTTCTGCTTCCTCGACCAGCCCGAGGAGCCCACCGTCGAGGCCCAGGTGGAGGCCTACCGCGGAGTGCTGGAGGCCTTCCCCGGCAAGAAGGTCGTCGTGCGCACCCTCGATGCCGGCGCCGACAAGCCGCTGCCCTTCCTCACCGACGCCACCGAGGCCAATCCGGCCCTGGGCGTGCGCGCCTACCGCACGACGCGTCGCGACCCCGAGGTCCTGGAGCACCAGCTCCAGGCCCTGGCCAAGGCCGAGGCCGCCACCGACGCCAAGGTGTGGGTCATGGCCCCCATGATCTCCACTGCCGACGAGGCCGAGGCCTTCACCGACAAGGCCCGTTCCTACGGGCTGAAGACCGCGGGCATGATGATCGAGGTGCCCTCCGCCGCGCTCATGGCGGACAAGCTCTTCGAGCACGCCGACTTCGCCTCCATCGGCACCAATGACCTCACGCAGTACGTCATGGCGGCGGACCGGCTGCTGTCGTCCCTGGCGGACCTGTCGACCGGCTGGCAGCCCGCCGTCCTGCGGCTGATCAAGGCCGCCTGCGACGGGGCCAGACCTCATGGCCGCCCAGTGGGCGTGTGCGGTGAGGCGGCCGCCGACCCGGCCCTGGCCGTCGTCCTCGTCGGTCTGGGGGTGGCGAGCCTGTCGATGACCGCCCGTGCCCTGCCCGACGTCGACGCCGTGCTCAAGTCCGTCGATCTCGCCGACTGCCAGCGCCTGGCGGGTCTGGCCACCAGCGCGCGGACCGCCGACGACGCCCGCGGCGCCGTGCGCGCTGAATTGCCGATCCTGGAGGAGCTCGGCCTGTGACGAGACCGTACCCGGTCCCCGTCGCCACCGAGGAGCCGCTGGGCTCCGTGACCCGGGTCCTCGCCCTGAGCGAGGCGGGCGGCGGCGAGGATCGGGGCGACCCGCCCGATGTCTTCACGGGCGCGTGCCTGCCCCAACTCTCGGGACGCATCTACGGCGGCCAGGTGGTGGCCCAGGGGATGCTCGCGGCGGCGGCCACCCTCGCCGACGACGGTGACGGCGAGCGCCCGCCGCATTCGGTGCACGCCTTCTTCATGCGCGGCGGCAGCCCGGGCGCACCGGTGGACTTCGCCGTCGAGCGACTCCACGACGGTCGGTCCTTCTCCCAGCGGCGGACGACGGCGTCCCAAGCCGGGGTGCCGATCCTGACTATGCTTTCCTCCTTCCAGGAGCGTCAGGAGGGCGCGGACGTGCGCATTGAGGCGCCCGAGGTGCCCCGCCCGCAGGAGCTGCGCAGTGCGTTGGAGATCTTCCGGACCATCGACCATCCAGTGGCGAAGTTCCTGGGACGCACGGCCGCCTTCGACCTGCGGCACGTCGAGGGCGATATCTATCTGCGTCCCGGCGCCCGACGGAGCAGCCAGCGTCTGTGGGCGCGCTCACGCGGACGAGTGCCGGCCGAGGCCTCCCAGACGGTGCACCGGGCGCTGCTGACCTACATGTGCGATCAAGTGATGCTGGAGCCGGCACTGCGCAGCCAGGGCCTGAGCTGGCGCAGCGAGGGGATGAGCCTGGCGACTCTCGACCACGCCCAGTGGTTCCATCGGGATGTGGACGTCGGCGACTGGCTGCTCTTCGTCCAGGACTCCCCCAGCTCCCAGGGCGGGCGATCCATGGCGCGGGCCGAGGTCTTCGACTCCTCCGGGCGGCTCGTCTCCACCATCGCCCAGGAGGGCATGGTGCGCATGCCCACGCGGACCGCCCACGGCAGCGGCCGGTGGGGAATCCGCATGGGCGAGGGCGACGACGGCAGCGCCCTCCGGCTGAAGCCCCCTCCGCCGTTCTCTTTTCTCGGGTGATTCACGGTGCCGATCACCGTACTTCAGGTTCTCAACGCTATCGCCGCAACAATCAGTGCGATGTCATCACTGCTGGTCATCTTCCGACCTCAGATCATGAGTAAGTCGCAAAAGGTCAGCGCCGGCGAGAGGTTCTTCGCTCAGATGTATGCGGCTCGAGCGGTTCCGCTCGGCGTCGTCACCGCGGTCGTACCTTTTATCGCCGCTTCAGATATCACTACCGTGAGGCTGATCCTCATGGCTGCGATGGTGGTCCAGGTCGCCGACGCCGGCATCGGTATCTGACGCAGAGAGCCTGCCATGATCGCCGGTCCATCGATCGCGACTATTGTTCACGGCACTATGGCATGGTGTGCCTGAGACCGCTCAGAACTCAGTCGCGCGTGAGCTTGCGGTAGGTCACCCGGCGGGGGCGGGCGGCCTCAGCGCCCAGGCGCTTGACCTTGTTCTCCTCGTAGGAGGCGAAGTTGCCCTCGAACCAGTACCAGGAGGCGGGGTCCTCATCCGTGCCCTCCCAGGCCAGGATATGGGTGGCGACGCGGTCGAGGAACCAGCGGTCGTGGGTGATGACGACGGCGCAGCCGGGGAACTCCAGTAACGCGTTCTCCAGCGACCCGAGGGTCTCGACGTCGAGGTCGTTGGTGGGCTCGTCGAGCAGGATGAGGTTGCCGCCCTGCTTAAGGGTCAGCGCCAGGTTGAGGCGGTTGCGCTCGCCGCCCGACAGGACTCCGGCCGGCTTCTGCTGGTCGGCCCCCTTGAAGCCGAAGGAGGCGACGTAGGCGCGCGAGGGCATCTCGACGTTGCCCACCTGGATGTAGTCCAGACCGTCGGAGACGACCTCCCACAGAGTCTTGCCCGGGTCGATGCCGGCGCGATTCTGGTCCACATAGGACAATTTGACGGTCTGGCCGATCTTGAGATTCCCGCCGTCGAGCGGCTCCAGCCCCACAATAGTCTTGAACAGGGTCGTCTTGCCCACGCCGTTGGGGCCGACGACGCCGACAATGCCGTTGCGCGGCAGAGTGAAGGACAGGTCATCGATGAGCGTGCGCCCGTCGAAGCCCTTGCTAAGGTGGCTGGCCTCCAGGACGAGGCCGCCCAGACGCGGACCCGGCGGGATCTGGATCTCCTCGAAGTCGAGCTTGCGGGTGCGCTCGGCCTCGG
>ERZ772971.955-NODE-955-length-17378-cov-7.564798_pt1 | contig 17378 bp, 8 predicted proteins | sample MGYA00511943_ERZ772971 | MGnify/ENA primary metagenome ERZ772971 (study PRJEB29015, sample SAMEA2737929) | human oral metagenome | biome: human oral; feature: human-associated habitat; material: dental | place: China | collected 2144 ... | reverse complement strand
CGGCGTCGCCGATCTCGCGGGCGGCGAGGAAGGCGGTGTCAATGAGGGAGCCGCGCTCCAAATCCCCGATCCAGGCAGAGCGCTCGCCCTCGGACTCGAACTGGAAGCGCTGCTCGTCGGCCCGGATGATCGCGGGCACGGCGACCGCCAGGGCGAGCCGGCACAGGGAGGCGGTCTGCTCCGGGTCGCCGACGTCGAGCGCCCAGCGCAGGAAGGTCTGCGCCCGGGCGGAGTCGAAGTGCACCCTCTCGCGCCCGCGGGCGTCCGGGCCCAGGAAGCCGCGGGCCTCGTCGAGGGCCGCCATCGCCAGGGGGAAGAGCCCCGCCCTCGAGTAGGCCCTGGCCGCGCCCACCAGGCAGATGACGACGCTCATGGGCGGCGCGCCGGAGTCCACGAGAATGGTCTTGGCCTCCGCGAAGGCGGCGACGGCGCCCCCGAAGTCGCCCTGGACCGAACGCCCGCCCCCGATATCGATGAGGCACTCGGCCTCCAACATGGGTTTGCGCCGAATGGCGCCGCGGGCCGCCTCGAGGGCCTCCTCGCTGAGGCGCAGCGCCTGGGCGAAGCGGCCCGCCATCGCCTCCCTGTAAGAGCGGACGAGGAAGAACTTGGCCCGGATCCCCTGCTCGGGATCGCCCGCCAGGAACTCCCCGGCCCTTTCGACCTCCTCGCTGAACTCCTGCATCCTGCCCGCGGCCATGAGGACGTTGGCCAGGGTCACCCTGGCCGAACCCACGTAGACGGCCGGAGCCCCGGTCCTCTCGCGGATCTGGACGACCTCGCGGGCGTGATTCACGGCGGCGTCGATGTCGCCGATGGCGGACTCCGCCAGCACCAGCCGCTCCAGGGAGGAGCACAGGTTCACCTCGGCCCCCTCGATCCGCCGGTAGTGCGCCACCGTGCGGCGCAGGTGGGCGACCGCCTCGGCGTGGCGGCCGGAGGTGTTGAGCCACTGGGCGAATGCGTCGAGATAGGCCAGATGCAGGACGTGGTCCTCGGGCACCGAGATCGTCTCGCGGCACTCGCGCAGGACCTCCTCCGCCTCGTCCAGGCGCACCTGCTGGGTGAGCAGCTCGGCGAGAGTGATGAGCGTGCAGACCCTCTCGTGCTCGATGTCCTGCACGTAGGGCGCGCGGGAGAGGGCGGCGAGTCCCAGACGCAGTTCGGACTCGGCCTCGTCGTCGCGGCCCAGGGTCTGGAGCGCACTGGCCAGGCGCCAGCGCAGGGCGCCCTCCACCTGATCGCGGGCCGAGTGGGAGGGGACGGTCCGGGTGAGCTCCAGAACTCGGCGCAGGAGATCGACCGCCTGCGCGTTCTGGCCGGCGTTGACGAGGGCGACGGCCCGCTGGGCCAGCGTCTGAATCCTGTGGCCGAGGTCTTCGCCGTCCATGACGAGTCCTTTCACTGCTCGGTTCTGCTGGTCCCGCCGGTCTGCTGCCGGCGCCCGGCCGGGCTCACTGCGCCCATCTTCGTACACGACCGTCGGGGCCGCGGCCGTACGGGGCGCCGCGTACGGCCGCGGCGCAGACCGGCCGGCGGCGCGGGGCCGAACCGGCTGGTCCGCCCGTCGTCCTACGAGGCCGTGCTCGCGCTCCCGTCCGCACCGGACGCCCGGCGATTGGCGAGCCACTCGTCCAGGAAGGAGGTTCCCGAGGAGGAGGACCCCGAGCCCTTCTTGTCCTCCTCCGCCGGGCCGTCGGAGGCTCGCTGGAGGAGCCGCTTCCGGGCCTTCTCCAGGTCCTCGGCGTTCAGCGGACGGGCCCGGTCGAAACCGTTCCAGCGCACCCGGGCCGCCTCGACGGCGTCGATCCGGTCGCAGGCCTCGTCGTCGTCGATGAGGGCGGCGACCCGCTCATTGTGATCCACCTGCAGGGTGAAGGCCTGCGTCTGCCCGTGCGGCGAGGCCAGCGTCGTGGCGGCGCGCAGGGAGGGCAGGCGCGTGAGCGGGCCGCCCGTCCACGTGCCCAGGCGGTCGTGCGCGCGCGCCGCGTCCACGCCCGAGGAGCGGAAGGCGAGCAGCGTGGCGGCGTTGGCCTCCAGGGCGCCGAGCATGGAGGGGGAGAGCTGGCCCAGGTGCTGGTGCGCCAGGACGACGCCGGCGCCGAACTTGCGCCCCTCGGCGAGCAGGCGCGACAGCGAGTCGCACTGGACCCGCTGGACCTCGTCGACGACGACGAGGAAGGGGTCGCACTCGGCCTCCGGGCGCCCGGCGGGGCCCCGCCCGGGGTGCCGGCCGCGGGCGCCCCGCCCGGTGCGCCGTCGGGAGGTCAGCGCCATCTCCGCCTCCATGAGCAGGGTCATCGCCACGAAGCGGGAGGTGTCCTCCCCCACGGCCGGGGTGGCCAGGTCGACCAGCAGGATCCCGCCGGTGTCAATGATCCCGGCCACGTCGAGCGTCTCCCGCCCGCTGCCGAACACCTCGCGCATGACCCTCGAGCGCACGAGGCGGTCGAATTTGCACGAGACCCAGGCCAGGATGTCGGAGAAGTCGCTGCTTCTGTTGTCGGCGAGCTCGGTGCGGATCTCGCGCGCGAGAACCGGGTCCGTCTTGGCCAAGGCGCGGGTCAGGCCCTGCAGGGAGTCCCGGTCTGCGAGCATGGCGGGCACCAGGGTCAGGGTGGCGTCATCGCCCAGCAGGGCCCGCTGGGCGGCCATGATCTGCCTGAAGATCCGTTCGAAACGCGGGCCGATGATCCCCTCGTGGCGGGGGTCGAAGATCTCGTAGAGCACGCTCATGATGTCCTCGAGGACCTTCTCCGCGTCCCGCCTGCGGAAGGGGTTGAGACGGACGGGGTGGTCGGTGTCGTCCAGGCGGACCAGGGTAATGCGCCCCAGGGCCTCCTCGGGGGCCTCGGCGATTATGGCGTTGACGGTGCTGCCGTGCGGGTCGAGCACCATCATGCCGCCGCCGGCGCCCGCGGCCGCCGCGCTCAGGACGCCGTGGCCCACCGCGCGCAGGAGCGTCGACTTGCCGGTGCCCGTGGCACCCACGACGTGCACGTGGCGGGTCAGTAGCCCCGGGGCGACGCGGACCGGGGAGCGCCCGCCCTCGGGCGTGATCGCGGTGCCCAGGCGCAGACCCCTCGCGGGGGCCTCGGGGACCTTGGGAGTCTCGGAAGCCTCGAGGGCCTCGAGGGCCTCGGGGGTCTCGTCGGCGAGCGGCACGTCGGAGAGCACGGGCTGGACGCAGCGCACCCCCATGACCACGGTCTTCGGGCCCGCGATCGGCAGGCGGGTCAGGGCCGCGGCCATGGCCTCGGGCACGGCCCGGCCGCGCAGCAGGTCGGCGTCGCCCTCCCACAGGCGCTCGGGGTCCTGGGCGGCGGGGCGGATGAGCAGGCCGTTGGCGGCGGCGTGGAGGGCGACGGCCAGCCGCCCGGGCAGACGCCGGTCCCCGGGCGCGCCGACCAGGGCCCGCATCCGCACGGGGGTGCCGATGCGCTCGAGCGCGGCGACGTCCGACCAGCCCTCGGCGCGGGAGACGACGTCCTCCAGCATCCGAGCCTCCACCAGGCCGGCGGGCGCGAGGTGGAGGCGCACGACCCCGCCGGTGTCGCGCAGGGCCTCCAGTAGCATCATGCCGGATCCGGGCAGGTAGGCGGGCCACATGCCGTGCGGCGTCGTCGGGGGCGGGTCCAGCGTGGCCAGGCTGCCGGAGGCGCACGGGTCGGGGGCCGGGCCGGGTGCGGCGTCGGCGCGCACGGGCCAGCGCTCGCGCTCCTCGGTCGCCGCGACGATCTCGTAGAGGCGGGCGGGACGCGGGATCTGCGGGGGGTCGGACTCCTCGGCCCACACGTGGATCCTTCGGCAGCACCAGGCCAGGTCGTCGCCGAACCCGGGGCCGACGCCGGAGGCGTGCAGCAGGATGGTGACGGCGCTCAGGCGCCGGGCGCTCATGGTGAGGGTGATGCGGGCGTCGGGCTCGAGCGTGGCGACGACGCCGAGGAGGCGGCCGGAGACCGCGGCGCACACGGTGGCGGACTCGTCGGCGCGCACGAGGCGGTCGAGCCGGTAGCAGCGGGATGAGGCGCGGGTGCGCGCGTCGACGGTCATGATCGTCTCCTCGGATCGGCGGAGGGGTCTGCCGTGTCTGACGGACGCGGGGCGGGAGGAGGAGAGGGCGGGAGGCGGGGCGGGCGTGCGGACGCAGATGCGCCTACGCGGAGGACGCGGGGCGAGTCGGGCCGATCACACTTGCATCACGATCCGGCGTCAGACACGCCACAAGTCTAAGAATTGAGACTAGTGAAGCGGCTTGCCGTCGGGCGCGGGGCATCTAAAGTGTTCCTGTGTGCGCTGATGGTGGGGGCAAGGAAGTACGAGCCTCGGTCATCCGCGACTCAAGATGCCGACCGGAATACCGCAGGCCCCGGCTCGAACCCGTCCCTATCCGCTCATTTTATCCCTCGAACACCCGATCGAGGGCTTTCCCGCCCCAGGAGTCCCGTTGGGAATCAACATACAGGATTCGGAAGAGGCCTCAGACCCTCCCCCGGAGCAAACAATTTCGTCCCTGCATTTTCCTCCGGACAGGGATCCCAAGACAGGATCTTCCGTTGGCACACCCGAGGCGACGACCAGGCGCAAGGCTTTCAAGGTCATCGCCACTACACCGGTCAGGCTCTTCATCCCTTTCGTTATCGGTGTGCTGCTCACCGTCAATCACAACGCGCCGTCCCGCACCTGCACCGCCACCGAAACGTATTCGGCACTCATGTCACGAATCGTTGCGAGCGAGTCTCCGGGAATTGTCGGCGCAATTTCTCGACTCGCTGTGCCCACTCTTCATGCAATTGCGTCCATGCTCATCCTCCTTGCCATCTTCTCGGTCCTGTGCTGGCTCCTTCAACTACCCACTTTCATTCGCATAGGGCTCCGAAAAAGAAATATCAAGAGTTATGAGTTGAACAAATTTCATCTCTTCGTTGCATCCATAACACCAACGGGTCTCGCAATACTTCTCCAGCGCATTGATTTTATTCCGACTTTTCGAGGATGCGAACTTCCCGCACTCACAACATCCTGGCTTCCCTGGATCCCCGACTCCTGGTTCCGCACAGGCATGTCATGGACCCTCTTCGTCATCTTCACCTTTTATCTTTCCCGTCACATGAACGTAGACAAGAAACCTTTCCCATCAGTCACGATCCGACGGACCGAATCAACGCGATGATGGGGATGGCGACGCGAGGGCGGCGCACACGGGAGCTGCACCACTGTTATCGCACCGTTTCCGCCCTTTCTACACCGTAGCGCCGATCCCCGACTCTGAGCCGTCGTTCCTAGCGATAAACGCTCATCATGCTGTATGATCGACGGTCACGTTAAGATCAGAAGCAGAGACCCGTTCTTCGTCATCATCTCATGATGCTTCCGGATCTCATCGGGAAGAGCACCAGTGAGTCCGGAACATGGAGGAACCCGTCCATCGACATAGAGAAGATCGCCAGAATCACTGGTTATAATGGCTTGACTGCTAGCAAATCCATCTGAAAAGTAGTAGTCTACTCAAGGGACGGCGATCCGTCGCCCACGTTTGCAGAAGAATGAAGCCTCGCTTCATCCGCACCATACGCGCCTCGACTCACCTGGAAGGAGCCGATCATGGTCTCGCGAGCACATCGCTTCCTGCGCGGTCGGACACTGTCCACCGCCGAACCCGTGTGGCATCTGACGGGGAACACGGACGACATCTTCTTCCACGACGCCTACCTCGGATGCCTCTCGCTAACCGACACTATCCTACACTGGACACTAGAACAGGATCCCGAGGCTCTCGTCGTCGTCCTCACCGCCGAGGGCGAGCTGATCTCCGAGGCAAACGCCCTTACCGATCTTCCGCACTACAGACGCGAACCGCGCGCTCCCCGGCGTATTCCCGCGAACGCCTCCGAGGACGTCCCCGCCTCCCAGTCCCCCGACCAGACCGCGGAGAGCGCCGCCGAGAATCTCCATTCCCGCACTGGGAGTCGAAGATACGCCGATCAGCTTGCCCTCCTGTCCTCCGTTTTCACTCGGCCTCGTAGCCGTAGCATCATTGCAATCATTTTCGGTCTGCCGGAGCAGTTCGAGAGAGCCGCATCTGAAAAAGAAGAATCGTTCGAACTTCGAAAAACGGTGCGCGCACTCGTCCAGCACGCACAGGAGAGCATCGGCTCCCTCCTATTTCTAGTCGATCCTAGAACCGAACTCGGCACCCGCCTCTTGCAGAGCCACAGTTCAATCACAATCGATATCCCCACACCGGCCGCGGAAGAGATCGAGGTCGCTCTCGCGAGAGTCTCACTGCGGCACAACATAACCATGCGTCACACGAATAGCATCGCTAGTTATCTGGCTACAAACGGGAACCTGCAGAGCGCTCTTAGACGGATCGCTTCGCTCGCCAGGGGCACCCGGAACATTGGTGTAGATACACTCCTGCATCTGTCTGAGCCCGACGAAGCTCATGTCACCTCCATCTTCCAGGAGCTGGACTCCCTCGTCGGGCTCGAGAACATCAAGAGTTATTTCCACAAACTTCCTAATATCGCTCAGCGACGCCATATAGAGTTGCGCGAGCACGGCAGACTCCCGGAAGCCACCATGCACATGGTTTTCAAGGGCTCCGCGGGCACCGGCAAGACCTCCGTAGCTCGTATCGTCGCTCGGCTCTTCCATGCGTTGGGAATTCTTCCCAAAGACGAAGTCATCGAAATTCTCCCGACAGCGCTCATCTCCAAGCACGCGAACGAGACCGCAGAACGTATGCAGAGCAGTCTCATGAGGGGATGCGGCGGCGTCATCTTCATCGATGAGGCGCATCAACTCATTGGGAATATTTACTCCGGAGAGTCGATCAAGACCCTAGTGACCTTCGCTGAGAACCATCGCAACGACACTGTCATCATTCTCGCCGGCTACACCGAACGCATCGACGCACTCATGCGGGTGGACGAGGGCCTGAAGCGTCGTTTCCCCATAAGCCTGATTTTCCACGACTACGATTCCGAAGAGCTCTGTCAGATCGTGCACGACATGGCAAGAGCTGACGGATTCACCTTGAGCGCAGGCACGCACGCACCCCTTATGCAGCTCCTCGAGGACAGTCTTCTCGATACGAACTTCGGCAACGCCGGCGGGGCCCGCAATATTTGGCAGCAGATACGTAGCATCCATGATTCCAGGTACAATGCCGCCCCGAATATAATCGGAACCACAGACATTCCCACCACCATCACCATCGATAATACCCGGGTGGTGCAAGCAAAGAAGGCAAAGAAGGCCTTGACAGGGTATGCCGGACTAAAGGAACTAAAGGACTTGCGCAAATTCATAGAGGCCAAGCAAGCTCTACTCGCAAGTTACCAGAAGCGTAATCGGCCTCGCCCTTGGGCCGATGGGCTGTGCTTTGTAGGCCCGCCGGGCACTGGCAAAACATTCATCGCCAAGAAAGTCATTGTCCCCTATCTGTACGGCATCGGCCTCATTGACCGCCCCACGGTCAAGCTAGTCACCATCGACGATCTCCAGACCAGTTACGGCAGTCATGCCACGGAAGGTGTGAGAAACCTATTCCACGAGACCAGAGGCGGTGCACTCGTCATAGAAAAAGTAGGCAGTCTTCCCACAGACAATATCTACGGCGCCGAGGCCATCCGTATCCTCGCCGCCGAGGCAACCAACCCAGAGAATCGACGAACGCTCATCATACTTGAGGGGCACGGGAAGGAGATCGACGATCTCATTTTCAGGCACCCGGAGCTGGAAAGCCGGTTCAATCAGAAGATCACATTCGAACACATGTCTGCAAAATCGCTGTTGAAGATAGTGCGCACGCGCGCTCAGGAGGAGGGATACCGATTGAGCGAGGACTTCGAACAACATCTATTAACCATAGTCCCGGTCGCAAGAGAAGTTGCGGGACAAAATTTCGGGAACATTCGATGGTCAATGGACATGTATGAGCAGGCGAAGGAGAACATGATCGTACGTACGAGTTATCCGCCGGAGAGCGCCTCACCAGTTGATGACACCTGTCTGACCGGACAGGATCTGGTTACCGCTCTGCGCAGCGAGGACCCGAAGCTCTCTAGATTGCTCGGTCCCGCTCCTTCAGTCTCCCCGAAGACGGCGCCACTGGCTCCCTTAGGCGCCATGACCTACTCCGAGTGCAGAACTCGATTGCAAAATGCTGTCCTACCGATCGTGGTCACCCGAGAGGACTACCATGATATAGGCACCGGCTTCCTCGTCGCCGCATCCGGTCTGGTCGCCACCGCCGCCCATGTCCTTCAGGATGCGGTGCGTGTGACCATCGGCTCGGAGGGCGTCGAGGCCAAAGTCGTCGCGGTCGACGAGGAGACGGACACGGCACTTCTCCATCTGCCCGCTGACGCCGTATCGGAACACGAGCCACTGCCGCTCGGGCAGAGCCGGGACGTGTGCGCGCCGAGCGAGTTGCTAGCAGCAGGCTATCAGAATTGGAGACCGGGCGAGGATCCCTACATCGTCCAGGTCCAGGTCAGTCGCAATATGCGTAAGAATCCGAGTTTCGAGGTCGGTGGCGACCTCGACCGCGGCACCAGCGGGGGCCCACTCATCGATCCCTCGCAGGGGGCCGTCATCGGCCTCGTGAGCAGAGGCGTCGGGAGTACCATCAAGGAGATAGCGCGCATCGAGCAGTTGCGCCGACTACTGGAGGAGCAAGAACACGGAAATAAATAATATTAACATGGACTAGTCGGAACAAATCCGGAGCGAGGAGTACAGTAACCCCATGGTGAGCATCGGAATCGATCTCGGCACGTCGAACACGGTCGTAGCCAAGGTCAATGACAAGGGCGAGGTGTCAATCCACCAGTTCGAAGGCAGTGATCTGCTGCCTTCCATCATTCATGTCGAAAGCAAGGCCGGCTATCGTACTGTGGGGAAGAAAGCCCGAAATATCTGGGCAGATTCGGACGCCGACCCTTCGGCAACCTTCCGCAGGTGGAAGATGTCCATGGCCACGGGCACGGTACTCGCCACCCAGGACTGGGGGGACGGGCCGCGGGACATCACTCCTGAGCAGTTGACGACCTGGCTCGTGGAACACATCATGAAGGAAATCACTCAGTACCTGGGCGGCGAGACGGTGGATTCCGTCGTCGTCACCGTACCTCACGGCTGGCGCAGGGAGCACGTCGAGAAGTGCCTGGCCACCCGGGAGTCTGCCCGTGCGGCGCAGGCGGACGGACAACCGCGCGAGGCGAAGAGAGATGACCACACTCTCGGAACGAAGGTGGCGGACAGGACCGTTGATGAGCCAGTCGCCGCAGCCGCCTACGCCCTGTACGCATCCGGAGACGCCGCCGCCTTCGTCGGCAAAAGCATGCTCATTATCGATATTGGAGGCGGAACGACCGACCTGAGTCTCGTGCGGGTGGGAGCGCCCGGAGAGCCGCTCACTGTTATTGATGCCATTAACAACAACATCGGCGGAGACTACGCCACCGCCCTTCTACTTGGTAAACATCTGGAGACCATCAGTTCCCAGACCGACATTGACGTCCCACTCACTCCCGAGGCCGTACTCACCGACCTGGAGGGCACGGAGAAAAGATGGCTCCGAGAGGCCTTCGCCGAGGCGGAAACCGAACTCCTCCACAAGTTGTCTGCTAAGTTCGAGGAGCTTGAGGGACGTGATGACTTCGCCAAGAAGGTAGCGGGCAGGTGGGGTCGGCATCAAGTCATTATGAGTTCAACGGTTGACGGGAAAGATGACCCGGTCGTCACTTCTATGTCATATTCGGAGTATCTCGCGCGTATGGAGCCCTTCTTCAAGAGCACGAGAGAGCTCCTCACCCGCTTCCTGTCCCGCGGCGAGGGATCCGAAGAGCCCCCCTACGCCATTCTCATGACGGGCGGGGGAAGCCGGATTGGCGGACTGCGTGACCAGGTGATCGAACCGGTGGTTCGCGAACTCGCCGGTCCGATGAAGAGCCCCGAGATCCTCGATCGTCTCGACACGCTCCGCTTCAACGACTCGAGACTCTCGACCGCGGTAGCTATGGGCGCCGCACTCGTCGCCGCAGGAAGGATCTCCATTGAGGAGCGTCTCCTGTGGGATGTGGGCCTGGAGATCATCGTGACGAAGAATATGGCCCGCTACCTCGGCATGGGCGACTCCTGTAATTGTGTCATTTCCCCGCTCCTGACCAGGGGGGCGAGTCTTCCGGCGACGGTGAGTCTCAAGGAGCTTGGATTCGGCGAACTCGATATCAATTCTGATAATAAATTCACTCAGAAAGTCGTCGTCTTCGACGATCTGAAGAGCCCCTACGTTCAGACCTGGGAGCGTGAGCTATCCAGCTCGGGAGACGCATTGAAAAATGTCGAGGTCACGCTCAGTGCGGATACCGAGGGAATGCTGCACCTCGTCATCGTTGGCAGCACCGGAGGTGGACTCGTCGATGCTCAGGAGCAACTCCACAGGCCGCGCCAGCCTCATACGGGAGGACTCAGCATCCACGAACAGTCGCCACATCCCCCTCTTGAGGTCAGAACCCCGCGGCAGATCGTCGAAGCCAAGGCCGCCTCACCTGACACTGGGTCATCCGCTGTCCGCATCAGAACTTCCACAACACAGTCAGAAAGATGAAATAATGACTTTGCAGACCATGCTCACGCAGTTCGCACGGTCCCAGATAATGCTGGACTGGGACGAATGGTTCGCCCTCGTTCTCGCCGCACACAAGGATCCCGAGCAGTGGCGCGGAGCCTGGATAAGCCTCGATCCCGCCGACCGCAAGGCCCTCATCACTCTTCTTCGCAAGGATACCGGCCCTCTGTCCGACCATGTCCTGCGCAGTATCATGCGCGACACGCCGACGGATTCTGATGACCCGATGCTTGAATCGGCTCTCGACGATGCGGCTGATGCGACGGACAGACAACTCAGACGACTCAATGAGCTCAAAAGAATGGCCGAGCGTGATGTGCAAGATGCACAAACACTTTCGGTGATTAAAGATTATATTGCGATCGAGGAGCTCCGCAGTGAGGCACAACGTTTGAGGGAGGAGCTCGATAATAACCCCGAATTCGCGGAGCGGCGCAGTCTTGAGAAGGATATTCACCGACTGCACACCTTAAGAGAGAGTTTGCTCGGCCGCGATTGGGACGAACGACGGGCCGCGCGTCAACACCTTGTCGACGAGACAGATTCATTGAGACTCAAAAGAAATGAACTCGAAGATACGATTCGACAGGCGCGCGAAGACAGGTTCGACGCCGAAAAGAAACTTGCTGAGGTACAGCGAGAATGGGACCAGGAACAGGCTCATCTGGAGGGGCTTAGCACGCAGATACGCGATCTCGAGGGCCGCCTTGAGCAGACTCGCGCCATGACAGACGACTTGAAAAGTTTCACCAGCAATCTTCATTCCACTCTGCAGCAGGCTTCCAGCGACTTGAATACTATGAGGCAAAAACTCAAAGCAATCATCGGCAGAAAATTGTCTTTTCCCTGGCCATTTTGATCCAGTAGAGGATGATGGACATCTATGACGCTGAGCGACTTCCTGACAGAACTCGCCTACTCCGCAAATCCGGTCCCCTGGACCGCATGGCTCCCTCTCATCACCGAGGCGCAATCCCCTACCTCTTGGAGAGACGCCTGGGAGGGTCTCGGCGAACAGGCGCAGCTGCGCGCCGTCCGGCGCCTTTACGAAAACCGAAACGCCTGCGCCGACGTCCTGTACCAACTCGCCGTCGCGAACTCTGAGTCACTGCCCTCCTACGGACCGGCTCGAGAACTCCTTCTTGACGACGCCGTCGACGCGACCGAGCGCAACGTTCAGCGGCTCCAGAGCCTGCAGCGTCGCTTGGAGGACCTGGGCCTCATTCTGGAAGACGCGCAGATCTCCGAACTGGATCTTGAGACGAAGATCGTCGAGCTCGAGGGGCGGGTGGCGGAATTCCGGGCCGATGACGTCGAGGGCAGGTACTCCGAGTTACTTGCCCTGCGGGAGGAGGAGATCCGTCTGCGGCGCGTGGCAGATGAACTCGGCGACGTCGACCTGACCACCGAGCGGGATCGTCTGGCACAGCTGAAGCAGGACATCGCCGAGGTGCAGAGTCAGAGGGCAGAACTTCGTGAATCTATCAAGGACAAAGAGACGGAGTTGGCCGCGACAAGACGCCAGACCGCCGAGCTCGACGCCAAGCGCACTCGACTGGTGGAGGAGGAGCGCGGAGCCGAGGCCGAGCGTGATGATATTCGGAGCAAGGTCGAGAGGCTTGAGGACGCCGTCGGTCAGAAGAAGAAGGAGACCGAGGAATTGAAGGAGCGGCGGGCTCGGACCAGAGAGCAATTGACTGAGGCGGAGAAGATCTTCGCCGAGTTGAGCGAACTCAGTCACACCCCGGCCTCGGCCGAGGCGGAACGCCTGCTGCGCAACATTCGCACTCTCGCCCGAGAACTTCCCGCGGACGAGGCCGACAAGAAGTTTTAACCACTCAAATGCATTTACACCGATAAACGGAAAGGAACTTAATCAGAACCAGCCCCTCAACTACCTGAACCGTCAGGGCCGCCGCACGCGTTGAAATCGGATGATTCACCGTGTCCCAGAGTGCCGCCCATCGACGAAGCACTCCCATTCACTACGTCCCCTTCCTCCGACACACACAGAAAGGCCTTCTTCTCCATGAGAAAAAGTACCTCAAATAAACCTCCCGAGAAGAGGAGATCAATCAATCGTCCGTGGCGCAAGTGGAGGCGCCTCAACAAACCTCCCAAGAAGAGGATATCCAACTTCTTCGCCGTCCTCGGCGGAGCCGATATCGAGATCCTCAAGCACGTCGACTCGGAACGAAGCACCTTCGTCGGAATCGGCGCGGTCATGCTCGGAACGGCCTCGGTCGCGGCCCTGTCCATGGTATTCGCCCTGTACAACGCCGTACTGGTCGTATCCGACCCGAGCACCGGACAGCGAGCGGAGCAGCAGCCGATGGCTAATCTCGTGATATCCATCATATTCGGACTTCTGTGGGGCGCGTTCATTCTGGTTGTGGACCGGGCCATGATCAAGACCATGCAGGGCGTTCATGGCCTCAAGCGGGCATTTAGGTACGCCATCCCCAGACTTTTACTCGCCCTTATTATCGGCCTGGTCGTTTCCACGCCCTTCACGCTACAAATCTTCCGGAGCGAAATCGCCGTCAAAATGAAAGAGCTCCAGGTCACCAGCTTCGACTCGTATGAAGAAATCGTCAACAACAACGATGTCACAAAAGACCTCGAAAAAATGAGGAGCGAAGTCGAGAATGCGCTGGCGATCTACAGGGGAGACAAATTCGATGACCCCGAGGATCTTGCCCTCGCCCAGGCCCAGGCCGATTATGATGAAGCTCAGAAATCGGCGGAAGACGCACATAATGCCGCTCAGACCGCGGAACAGCAGAGGATCTGCGAAATCAACCCGAATGACTCTACTTGTGAGAGTTTCACCACCACGGGAGTCCCGGGAAATGGGCCCGAGGCGGAGGCTCTCGCGAAGGCGAGTGAGCAGGCGCAGCGGAAAGCGGATGAAGCGGATAAGAAGAGAGATGATGCCAAGACCGCGCTGGACGCAGCCAAGGCCAATCATGAAAAACTGCGCGAGGAGAGTCAGAAGAAGCAAATAGAACAGGCGCATGACAATCTTTGCGGACCAGCCGCTCCGAAAGACTCCGACCCGAGCGTGTACGGGCCTGGTTGCGAGGGCGGCTATCAAGGGAAGCTTCACTACCTGGAAGAGACCGTTAACACTATGCTGAGCGGCGGAGAGACCATCCGGAGTAACAATGGTCTCCTGGCGCAGATCACCGCCCTGTGGCACGCAAGTCTCGATAGCCCGATGGGGTTCATCTCCCACGCCGCCGTCGCGCTGCTCTTCATCATTATCGAGCTGTTCCCCGTGCTGCTCAAGACCATGCTGGCGGTGCGCGGAGAGTCCCAGTACGACCGGGTCTTCCGCAAGCTCCAGGAGTCCGAGCTGGAGAAAGTGGAGGCTCATACCGCCCAGGAGCGGGATCGGATCGACCGGGAAGCGCGCAGGATCAGGGAGATCGGCGAGGATATGCTCCAGCGCGAGATCGATCTCGGGAAGAGCGCCAACGAGCACGTCGCCGAGCAGATGCAGATCATACTCGACCAGACTCTCTCCCACTGGACCGAGCGGTCCCAGACGATGCTCGCCTCAAATCTCGGCGGCGTCGGCGAGATCACTGAGCGCCCGGTCGAGCGCCCCGTCGCCCCGGCTCGCCCCTTTGAGCAGCCGACCGACCTCGGTCTGCTCCCCGACGGCTCCCAACTCGCGGCCCTGGAACTGGGCGCCCGGATCGGCTCCATGGGCTCGCCGTCGGCCTCCCGCGACGCCGACCACCTCAGCGAGCGCTACCGGGCGCTCCTCGCCATCCAGGATGAGGCGATCCAGCTCCAGCGGGAGGCGGACGAACTGGCCGGCGTCGGGCTGTCCGCGGAACGGGCCCGGTTGGAGGAGATGCGGCGCGAGCTCATCGCAGCGCGGACCGCGGAGAAGGAGATCGTCGCCGACATCGCCCGGCAGGAGAAGGCACTCGCCACCGCCAAGCGGGAGAGGGCCGAGCTCGAGGAACGGCGGGACCGCCTCGTCGGGCAGGTCGGCGAGGTCGGAGCCGAGCGCAGCCGCGCGCAGGCCGAGGTCAACGAGCTGACCGAGCGGGTCCGCCGGAAGAGCGACGAGATCAGCGTCCTGGAGGTCCACCGCAGGGAGTTGAAGGGCCGCCTCGACGAGGTGAACAGCCTCTTCGATCGGCTGAGCTCTCTCGGCTCAGCGCCGACCTCCGCCGAGGCGGCGGATCTGCTGCGCAGCATCCGCACCCTCACCCAGGATCTGCCCGGCGAGGATGCGGCGCCCGGAGCGGGCCCGCGGTAGTAGGCCCCTTCCGCCTTGTTCATGGGAACCGCGGCGGGGCGACTGACTGCCCCAACGCCGGTCGCCCCGCCGCTCCGGGCTCCCGTGAGGCTCACCGCACATCCTTGCAAGTGACTTAAATCACTAAGACAAGACTAAGTATTAGTTCTTAGACAATCTCCGCGGGATTGAGCGTGTCCGTCATGGATGACGTACGATCCACACCGGCGGCGATGGTCGACGAACGAAGCGATACATCTTCCGCCCCCTTCCCAGTTGAGGACCCTTTGATGACCAGCACCGCTCCCTTCCCGGCTGACGCCGATGACCCGCCGGTGCGGCACGCCGTTCGGGCGACGCTCCAACTGGCGGGCCGACTGGAGGAGGCGGCGGGTTGGCACGCCGCGGCGGGTTGGCGCGAGGCCGACCTGCTGTACGGGGAGGCCGCATCAATCCGCCAGGACCTCGGAGGGATCGACGCCGCGGAAGCGGATCCGGAAATGGTGCGCCGGAGGTGCCTGAGCCTGGTCAGCCGAACCATGACGGCGGTGACCACGGTCCCCGAGGCGAAGGCGGAGTGCTGGATCGCCCTGGCCAAGCTCCATGAGCTGGCCAACGAGCAGACGGATTTCAGGAGGCGGGCCGCCCAATCTCTCCTTGCAGCGCTCGAGGATGTCGAAAGGGTCAAACCCGGGTGCGTCGGGCAGCGGTTCTTGAAGCACAAGAAAAACTGGTTATCGCGCCGAGCACGGCTCCTGCTGCGCCTGGCCGAGCAGCGCGCCACGGATGGACGCTGGATCGAGGCCACGGACTTCGCGGAGAAGGCGCATCGGGCGTTCGTCGAGACGAGGGAGCCGGACTGGGCCGAGGAGTGCCGCCTGCTCGCCGAGTTCGCCAAACACAATCTTTCGAGCCCCATAGCCGGGGGCGGAGACGCTGGGCCCGCCCAGACCATCGTCCAGCGCTTAAGGCCGACGTCAGGCGGCAGCACCGGTCGCTCCACCGGGTCCTTTCAAGACACGACAACCACGGCGACATCTGGAGACTCGTGGCGCGGCCCGCGACCGGTTCCTCCCCCCGGCACGAAGTCCCTCGCTGCGATCCGCGACCCGAGGATCCTGCCACTGAACGAGATGTGCGAGACCGACGAGGCCAGGAGGAGGACCGCGGGCATCACCCTCAGCGAGACCGAGCGGGCCCGGCTGGATGCGGCGCTCGCCCTGGCGGGGATCGCGCTGAAGCAGACCGAAATCGGCAACCACGCCGACGCCCTTCTCCTGTACGCCATGACCCGTCCGCTGTGGACCGGGATCGCAGGCGCCGAACTCGCCCGGGCGGCGTGCAGCCACGGCCTGTCGACAACCTACACCGCACTCGGCAAGTCCATTGAGGCCGACGCGGCGGCGCAGACCGCCCGCGGGCTCGTGAACGCGATACCGGACGGTGAGCTGTATCAGGGCGCGTGCCTGACCAGAGTCGACGACCTGCGTTCGATCGTCGAGACGCACTACCCCCGGCTCGACGACGGCGAAGCGGATCCCGCGATGACGGCGGACATGCTTCTGGAACTCACTGAGTACTCCTTCCGGTTGGCCCGCGATGAGCATCACGACGCCGATCTCGACGCCGACGTGCTGAGAAGCACCATGAAAATGGCCCACCGCGCCCGCTTCCACCTCGAGCCGAGAGCGGTCTGGACGCCCGCGGCCAAGGTCAAGCTCGCCCGCTGCGACTTCATCCTCGGGACCTGCATGGTCCTCGCCGTCGGACACGGACACCCCGTCGGCGGTCTTCCCGTCCAGGCGGAGGATGCTTGGGCCTCCTTCCTCGCCTCGGGCGTCCTCGCCGAGGCGGGGGCCGGCGGCGGTCGAGGCGTCGACGGCGGTGCGAACGGCTCCGGTCGGGGCGATGGCCGCAGAAGGAGGACCTGCGCGGCGGATCTGGACGCCCGGTGCGCCGCCATCGTCCCCCTCATGGCGGGGCTTGACGCCTTCGCCGCAGTGAGCGGTCGCAGCGCAGTGCTCAAGGACTCCCTCGAGATATTCCTCAACGCCACCGTGAAGGCGGTGGCGGCATGAGAACCTCATTGACGCCTCGGGGACTATCGCCGCCGCCCCACTCGCCTTACCGACCGCCTAATTGCTGACCATGATCTGAGAGAGGATGTTCGAATGAGCGAGGGTGAGCAGTGGCCCCCCTTCCCCCATATATTCCAAACGGGCGAGTTGATTCTAGGACGCTACAGCGTCAATGCCTCCATGTACCACAACATGGGCGCCGGCAGGCATGTGTACGATGCCGTAGCCGTCTACGACGTTCCCGATCTCGGCCTGCATAGAAGGGACCGGGTGGTCGTCAAGGTGGTCTCACCGACGGACGCCGCCGCGGCACAGAATGAGTACGACCTCCTGCGCGCCACCATCACCAACTGGTGGGACGCCAGTGTGGCCGAACCGATCGAGGTCAGTGGTACGTATA
>ERZ772971.951-NODE-951-length-17404-cov-4.119373_pt1 | contig 17404 bp, 17 predicted proteins | sample MGYA00511943_ERZ772971 | MGnify/ENA primary metagenome ERZ772971 (study PRJEB29015, sample SAMEA2737929) | human oral metagenome | biome: human oral; feature: human-associated habitat; material: dental | place: China | collected 2144 ... | reverse complement strand
ACCTTTCAGGGTCATGTACTGATTTTTCGTATTGCTTAAAATATTCCGGCAAACTCCCTATTGTATAACTACTCATCAAAATATTTCTTTTAATATAGTTGATATAAAATCAGTATTTTATAATAATCCTAATTCAAATTTAGCTTCCTCGCTCATCATGTCCTTTTCCCATTCTGGCTCGAAGGTTATCTCCACCTTGGATTTTGTAATTCCTTCTATTTCACCCACTTTCTCTTCTACCTCCATCGGAAGGCTCTCCGCCACGGGACAGTTAGGCGTAGTCAGGGTCATCAGCACTTTTGCTTCGCCCTCGTCACTTATCTGCACATCATAAATCAGCCCTAGTTCGTATATATCCACAGGAATTTCTGGGTCGTAGATGGTTTTTAGCACCCTTATAACCTCCTCTCCTAGCGATGTGATTTGTTCATCTGTTAATTTCATCTTAAACTCTCTTTTCTCTTTTAATTATGAGATTTAATCAATAAATCTTCCTGTCTCATTTTTCGGAAAACATTTGCCAAAGTTAAAACATCTTTTTCACAATATTCTACTATCCTCTGCAAATCCTTTTCCTGATAATAAATTTCTGCCACCATAGAGCCGTCAATATCATCCTTTGGTGTAGGAACGCCAAAGATATGCGCCATCAGTTCTAAAGAAATAAAACTCTTCCAATCGCCGAATTTCCAAAGCTCCATGGTATCCAAATGCGAAATTTCCCAAGGTTTTTTCCCAAAAGTCTGGAACGGAACAGGCGGCTGAAAACCATTGATAAGCATCCTTCGGGCAATCCACGGAAAATCAAATTCCTTGCCATTATGGGCGCAAAGGATTATATTTTGCAGCCTAGGACTGTTGAAAATATTTCCAAAATCTTCCAGCAGTTTTTTCTCATCATCGCCATAAAAAGATTTGATTTTCAAACGATTATCTTTTTCCAGCATTCCCACAGAAATGCAGATAATTTTGCCAAATTCTGCCATAATTCCCGCTCTTTCCTGATAAAAATCCGCTGCTGAAACATCTTCTCTGCGCTGCCGCAGAGTTTTCTTATCCCAAAGATTTTTTTCTTCTTCAGAGACTTCATTCCAGTTTCCAATTTGTGGAACCGTTTCAATGTCCAAAAACAAAATTCGCTCTATAGGAATACTCTTTATCATAAAAATAAAATAGAATACAAAAATAACTTTTTAAAAACTAAATGTACTAATTTTATTTAAAAAATTTTGCCAATTTCATCTTTTGTATTATCTTCGCGGAGTTTTAAATTTTAATGTAAATCAATTATGAAAAAGTTTTTATTGATTGGTGCAATATCAATCTTTGGGATGGCTAGTGCACAGTTTAAGTATGGAGTAAAAGCCGGATACAATTTATCCAATATCAGTGTAAGTTCTCCAGCTATCAGCGCACAAGCTCTATTAGGAAACAGATCAGGATTTTATGTTGGTGGAGTTGCTGAATATGGATTTGGCAATAATTTAAGCATTCAAGGGGAAGTTCTTTATAACAATCTTGGTGCAAGAGTTAATGCAGATTTTAGTAAAATACCTAATGCTTATAATGATTTATTAGTTGATTTTGATTTGAATGGAGTTAACAAAGCAAAAGGAAACATCACTTTACATGAAATTTCTGTTCCTTTCTCTCTAAAATATTCATTTAATAAATTCTCTGTTTTAGGTGGTTTTAACTTAAACTTTATTACAGGGATTAAAACTAAAGCAGAAGTTGATGGCGTAGATGTAAAAGCTGTTTTTGAAAGAGAAGAAGGCATAAATATTGATTCTTTTGCAAAAAATTATTTGGCTACTGTTGATTTTGGTCTTCATGTAGGTGCTGAATATACATTTAGCAACAGAATTTTTATTGATGGAAAGTATAATTTTGGACTTTCATCCTTAAATAAAAATTTCAATGATTTAGTAACTGCTAAACAGAGATTTTTCCAATTAGGGGTTGGATATAAATTTAAGTAACAACCTAAGTTACCACATAATGAAAAGGTTACTATCAAATAGTAGCCTTTTTGTATTTTTATTTTTATGAAAAAATACATACTTTTAATCTTCATTTTAGGATTCAGTCTTTCAAATGGTCAAAACACTTCATTTATCACGGTTGGAGTCTCTCTTTCCCGTGTTACAGCATCATCTAACAGCACTAGTATAAAACTACTTTCTGGAGTCAAAACAGGAATGTTCATAGGTGTAGGAAAAGAATTTAATATTTATAAGAACAATTTTTTATTACAAACAAATATAAAAATCATTGAATCTGGTGGAAAAATTAATAATTACATACCCCCTAAAACCAGCATACCTGATTTTTTAGAAAAATATCGCTATTCAAGCTATAAACTAACTGTTTATCACATAGATTTAGAAACCAATTTTGTATACAAAACTGATTTTATTAAACTATATGTAGGACTAAAACCTTCTATCATTTTCTATGGTAAATTAACTGAAGATATACAGAAAAGAACCTCTCCCTCCTCTCCTCCTTCAACAGATAATGGCAATAATACGACCACTATAAATGACAATCTTGTTAACAACTATAGCATTATTAGTATGAAAGGAGTTACAGGATTTGCTCTATTTCCTTTCAAAAAAAAATTTTTTCTAGATTTTGGATATCACTTTAATATTACTTCCCCTGTTTCTCTAAATTTAGAAAAGATGAAAGTAAATCTTAATCAAAAAATTTTCCTCATAGGACTTGGTTATCATTTTAATTCTAAAAAAGAGAAACACTATAATACTGACTTTTTGTATTTTTGAGAGAAATAAATGTAAATTTGTTCTTGTTTATAAAACTACGGATAGTGCATGAATATAGATGCTATTAAAAAGCGAAAAGGAGCTAAAAAGTCTGGTGAAATTCCTGTAGAAGTTCTCGCCTTATTAAATAATGGCTGTATTGAAACGGTAAATCTTACAGAATGGTTAGCTGTAGACCATTCCGAACTTATAAAAACAACTTTTCCTACTTTGGCTATTGATGAAAAGATGATTGATGAATTAATTATCCAAGTCAATAGTCAGAAGAAACCTTCAACAATGAATACAATTAAAATTGTAGGAACATTTTTATATGAAAAATTTGTAAATACCAAACAATATGATATTCTGTTTGAACAATTATGCTCACATCTATCTGATTCTCTGAGATGTTATGCTTGTTATTTTATGGCGCTACATACAGGCATTTCCCTAGAAGAAAAATTAAATAGACTGAAAACATTGGTAAATGATAATCATTTTGGTGTTCGAGAGATTATTTGGATGGCTTTACGCCCAGAAATGAGCAATAATTTAGATTTTTCTATTTCTTTTTTATCTTATTGGGCTGAAAATAAAGAAGAAAACATTCGCCGTTTCTGTACAGAAGCATTACGACCAAGAGGGGTTTGGTGTTCACATATAGAAGCATTAAAGGAAAAACCAGAAATGTATCTGCCTATATTAGATAAATTAAAATCTGATAAAGCAAAGTATGTACAAGATAGCGTAGGAAATTGGCTGAATGATGCCAGCAAAACCCGACCCGATTTTGTAATAGAAATATGCAGGAATTGGGAAAAATCAAGTCCTACGAAAGAGACAAATTATATTATAAAAAAAGCCCTCAGGACAATAGAGAGCAAATAGTTTACATATCTTTTTTCTCTAGTCCAATTTGATTGAAATACATTTTATATGAAATAAAGGAATTTTTAATATTTAATACTTAATCATTATGAAAAATCTAAAATTTTTATTTGCTTTTTTAGTTTATTTTGCTGTGTTTTCTTGTTCGGCCGTGCCTTCACAAAAAGACACTAAAAAAGGTGAACTGGGTCTTTCTATTTCCAATCCCATAAAAGTAAACAGTGTACCAGAAGAATACCAATACATCAGAGAAAACTGCGAAGGCTGCAGGGTTATAAGCCAAGCATTGATAAACGAAGGAAAATCCTACTACGATGAACTAAAAGTGCAAAAACCAGACGGAACTACAGTCAGCTATTTCTTTGATATCAATTCTTTTTACTTAGATTTTTAACATATAAAGTTTGAGGAAATAAAAAAGATTACCATTTTTTGGTAATCTTTTTTTATCAGTTTAATTAGAAAATTTCTCTTCCTGAGAAGTGGAATGCTGCTTCTATCTGTGCGTTTTCATCAGAGTCAGAACCATGAACTGCGTTTTCTCCTACGCTTCTTGCGAACATTTTTCTGATAGTTCCTTCTGCTGCTTCTGCTGGGTTAGTAGCACCGATCAATTTTCTGAAATCTTCTACTGCATTGTCTTTTTCCAAAACAGCTGCTACGATAGGCCCAGAAGACATGAATTCTACTAATTCTCCGTAGAAAGGTCTCTCTGCGTGAACTTCATAGAATTTTTTAGCATCAGCTACAGTAAGCTGAGTAAGTTTCATTGCTTTGATTTTAAATCCAGCTTCTGAAATTTTTCCTAAAATCGCTCCGATATGCCCGTCTGCTACTGCATCTGGCTTAATCATTGTAAATGTAATCTTTCCTGACATTTTCTTAAAATTTATTTTTTTGCAAAATTATAAAAATCTTGTCAATTCCAAGCCTATTTATAATATTTTCGCCATTTTTTCTTTAATTCCTCTAAAATTTTATTTTCTGTGGAGTTTTCACCAGGCGTATAAAATTTAGTCCCTGAAAGTTCCTTTGGCAGAAATTCTTGATCCACAAAATTCCCTTTGTAACTATGGGCATATTGGTAGTTTTTTCCATAGCCCATGTCTTTCATCAGTTTAGTCGGTGCATTTCTAAGATGCAGCGGCACAGGGAGATTTCCTGTTTTTTTCACTAAATCCATAGCCTCATTTATCGCAGAATAAGTTGAATTGCTCTTCGGTGAAACTGCCAGATAAACAGCACATTCACTGAGTATAATTCGTGCTTCGGGATTGCCGATAACATTTACTGCTTGAAAACATTGGTTGGCAACATTCAGCGCATTAGGATTGGCCAAACCGATATCTTCCGAAGCCAAAATAAGCAACCGCCGTGCTATGAATTTGATATCCTCACCGCCTACCAGCATCCGCGCAAGCCAATAAACCGCCGCATTAGGGTCTGAACCGCGGATAGACTTTATAAACGCCGAAATAATATCATAATGCTGCTCGCCATTCTTGTCATACAGCGCCATATTTTCCTGCAAAACAGAAAGCACCTGTTCATTCGTAATTTCCGTTCTATTTTCTGTTAAAAACTGATTTAGAACCAATTCCAAAGAGTTAATAAGCTTTCTGGCATCTCCACCGGAATATTGTATCAATGCTTCTTTTTCTTTGATAACGAATTGTTTCCCAGCATCTTGATTATATCTATGGACAGCAATTTCTAAAAGTTCTTCTAATTTTTCATAAGATAAAGAACTCAAAGTATAAACCTGACAGCGGGAAAGCAATGCCGAAACAACCTCAAAACTCGGGTTTTCTGTGGTAGCCCCAATCAGAATAATCCAGCCTTTTTCCACGGCATGAAGAAGGCTGTCCTGCTGACTTTTATTAAAACGATGAATTTCATCAATGAATAAAATTGGGCTTTTTCCGCTAAAAAGATTCTGCTGTTTGGCTTGTTCTATGACTTCCCTTACCTCCTTCACGCCAGAACTTACAGCACTGAGTTTAAAAAACTTCCTGCCCGACTGCTCTGAAATAATCTCCGCAAGAGTAGTCTTCCCCGTTCCTGGCGGCCCCCAGAAAATGATAGAATTAAGCGTGCCACTTTCTACCATCTTTCGGATAACTCCCTGTTCACCCGTAAGATGCTCCTGCCCAAGGACATCCGAAAATTTCTTCGGGCGTAATTTTTCTGCAAGAGGAATCATTTAATTTTTATTTAAAACCTCAAAAGACACGAAAAAAATCCGTGTCCTTTGTGTAATTTAGTCTTCTTCTTTTTTCTTTTTAAAGAATTTTACAAAATATTCCCAACCGAAGAACAAAGTAAAGAGAATAACCGCAAGCCACCAATATGAGGCTTTATCTGCATTACCAGTGTTCGTTGCCTTAAACATCCTATCAAAACGCAGCTTCTTTCCATTAGCCTGATAATGAGACTGGTCGTTGCTAAAAAGCCCTTCAATACTCATCCATGTAAACATAGGTTTGCCCACGATATGAGTTTCGGGAACAAATCCAAAATATCTGGAATCTAAAGAAGCATCCCGATTGTCCCCCATCATAAAGTAATAATCCTGTTTTACAGTATATTTATCAGTCTTTTCTCCATTGATATAAACAGCTCCGCCCTTGTATTCTAAAATATTTCCTTCATATTTTGTAATTAAAGTCCTATATTCTGGCAGATTTTCCTGCGTGAGCGTAATAACATCACCTTTTTTAGGTACTCGTAATGGACCATACCAATCCTTATTCCAATCTTTGTTAAATGGAAATATGGAAGATGAATAGTTTATTTTTTTACTCTCTACATAAACGCCTTCTCTTTTAGATGCTTCAAGATTAAGATAATGTGCAACATCTTTCACTCCTTTTTCCTGAATCCTAGGTGTTACAGAGATAACTTCTGGTACCTGCTTGATTTCCTCTACCAATTGTGATGTAAGCCCGCTGAAATAATAGATATATTCTCCTTTTGAGTTCTGCCCTCTTTCTACCACAGGAAGGAAGCCCAGATATTTATACAAATTTGGAATATCTAATGGTGAGGATGCTGCTACATCATAAGACTGCTGCATTTCGGCATCGCCCATCACCTCTTCTGGTTTTCCATTTATAAATAATTTTCCGCCTTTTATTTCTAATACATCTCCAGCTACAGCTACGGCTCTCTTTACATAAGAATCTTTTCTGTCAATGGATACATGCACACTGTCATCTGGATAGTTAAACACCACAATATCATTTCTCTGCACACTATCCCAGCCTGGAAGCCTCCAATATGGTAGTTTTACAGCTTCTACATAAGATTTCGGGTCGTCTTTTGGGTTTCCTTTCTCTCCTGTATCCCAAATAGTTCCCTGTAAAAACGGTAAAGCCAAAGGTCTCATTGGCATTCTATAGCCGTAGCTTAATTTATTTACAAAGAGAAAATCGCCTACCAACAATGTCCGCTCCATAGACCCCGTAGGAATACCGAACGGCTGAAAAGAAAAAGTATGCACAAGCGTGGCAAAAACCACAGCATAAGTGAGAGAACCTAAAACCGTTTCTTTTCTGTCATCCTCGTCATAATCTTTAATTACCCTAACATCTGATGAATAATTAACCACCGCCATATAAATGAATGGGAGCACGATAGTTAAAAGCTTCTGCCCAATGCTGTCTCTTCCAAATTTTTTCATTAAAAATAAATGAAAAATCGTCATCATGATAGTCCCCACAATGGGAAAATAAGCTAGAACTACCCACCATTTTGGATGTTTAGTCTCTTTAAGAACAATAAAATAATTATAAAATGGAACGAAAGCCACTAATGGACTGTATCCCAGTTTTTTAAATAATTTCCAAGTAGAAACACCCATTAATACACTCAGTATCAGTATATAAAGGGCATAAGTTAATAAATAATTCATATTTTCTAATTTGATAAAACAACCTAATGATTATCAATCATTTAGTTTATAATCCCAAAACTTCTTTCATCCCGAAGTTTCCTTTTTTTCCTAAAATCCATTCTGCTGCAACAACAGCCCCTAATGCAAAACCATTTCTATTAAAAGCTGTATGCTTTATTTCTATTTCATCTACATTAGAATGATATTTAACACTATGTGTACCAGGCACTTCATCCTCTCTTACAGCATAAATTCCTAATTCTGCCCCAAGAGTCTCATCCAGCTTCCATGACTGATAATCAGAATGTTCTATAACCGCTTGTGCCAGAGAAATAGCCGTTCCGCTGGGAGCATCCAATTTATGAACATGATGAATTTCCTCAAGCTGGCACGAATAATCATTGCCAAAAGGCTTCATTAATTGTGCTAATTTTTCATTCAAAGCAAAGAATAAATTTACCCCCAAACTAAAATTAGAACCATATAAAAATGCCGATTCATTTTCAGTACAAATTCTTTCTATTTCGGGCTTTTTTTCAAGCCATCCGGTCGTACCGCACACTACGGGAATGCCATTTTCAAGGCAGAATTTAATATTTCCGAAAGCAGATTCAGGGCTGGAAAATTCTATAACCACATCGGGATTGTTCAAATTTTCCAAAGTGGGAGATTCATTCAGCCGAGCTACAACCTGATGTCCTCTGTCTTGGGCTGTTTTATCAATAATCTGCCCCATTTTTCCGTATCCAACTAATGCTATTTTCATCAATTTTATTTAAAATTTATAACTCAAAGAAAGCCCTGCTTTTACGGAATAGTCCATCCCCGAATAATCGTTCAAAATAGTAGGAGAAAGGGCTAAATCAGGGTCTTTTCTTCCCTCATAAAGATGGGCATCTACCACCGCATCTACAATATTGAGAAGATAAACCGCCGCTGTGATGGCGATAGCATAATCTCTATACCGCCTCCTGCTGTCTTGGGTATTCCCCAAAGCCGTTTTTAAATCTACTCCCGTAATGCCCGAAAACTCGTGAGGCTGACCATTTAGTTCCGCTTCAAAGGCATTTTTATATCTTTTATACTGCTTCTGATTCCAGATAATAAAACCTATTCCTGTCCCAATAGCCCCCCACACGATAGGAATTTTCCAATATTTCCGGTTGTAATACTGCCCCCAGCCAGGTATTACAGCAGACCGCCATCCCGCTTTTCTTGGGCTGTAGCGTATAGAAGCGGCATTCTGATGGATGCTTTCTATATCTGCTGCTATATCTTTTTCTGTCTTCAAAGAATCTAAACTCTTGATTTTCTGAGAAAAAGAAATTTGAAAAATACTAACGAGTAGAAATGCTAAGATTTTCTTCATCTTACAAGTTTAACTGAAATGAGAAAGGATTTTCTCTAATTCGCTTTCATTAGAAAAATTCAATACAATTTTTCCTTTATTTCCTTTTGCCGAAGATTTTATTTCAACTTTTACAGCCAAAGTATCTGCTAAAGATTTTTCGGCTTTTCTTAAATTATGCGGAAGTTCTTTTGGAACGGCTGCTTGTTTAGGATTTTTAAGTTTTTTAGCCAGTTCTTCCGCCTGTCTTACATTCAGTTTTTCATTAATTATTTTTTTAAACAGAATTTGTTGATTATCAATATCTTCTAAACTAATGATAGCCCTACCATGCCCCGCGGAAATAACACCTTCTCTCACAGCCTGTTGCACATCTGGGCTAAGCCTTAGAAGCCGAAGAGAATTTGTAATTGTACTCCTTTCTTTCCCAACCCTCTGGCTTAAAGAATCTTGTGTCAGTCCTATTTCCTCTAACAGCCTTTGGTAAGTCAAAGCAACTTCTATCGGGTCAAGGTCTTCTCTTTGGATATTTTCCACCAACGCCATTTCGAGAAGCTCTTGGTCATTCACCAAACGAATATACGCTGGAATAGTCTTTAAACCAGCTAATTTAGATGCTCTGTATCTTCGCTCTCCGGAAATAATTTTGTATTTCTGCCCTTCTTTTCTTACCGTAATCGGCTGGATAATTCCTAAGACCTTTATTGACTCTGATAACTCCTGCAACGCCTTTTCATCAAAATGAGTTCTTGGCTGGTCTGGATTAGGGAAAATGTCTTCAATCGGAACTTCCATAATGTTTCCCACCAGCGCCTCCGCTCCTGTATCTGTTGCGGTCTGCACGGCTTTGGTTTCTGCACTTAGGATTGCTCCTAAACCTCGCCCCATCGCCCTTTTCTTATCTCTCATATGGTTTTAATATTTTGAACTTATTGTTCTTTATTTCTGTTTTTTACTCTTAGAAGAAGTTTTTTCTTTCTTAGGAATCTGCTGTTCATTTTTAAGCAAAACCTCCTCTGCCAGCTGGATATATTGCACTGCTCCTTTGCTCTCTGCATCGTATTTCAAGATACTTTCCCCAAAACTCGGTGCTTCGCTCAATCTTGTATTTCGGCTGATAACAGTCTCGAAAACAATTTCTGGGAAATGAGAGTTAATCTCTTCCACCACCTGATTTGAAAGCCTTAGACGGGAGTCAAACATTGTAAGCAGCAAGCCTTCTATATCGAGACTCGGATTGTGTATCTTCTGTATATTTTTTATTGTGTTCAATAATTTGCCGAGCCCCTCCAGAGCAAAATATTCACATTGTATCGGTATAATCACAGAATCCGCTGCTGTAAGGGCATTAATAGTGATAAGCCCTAAACTCGGCGCACAATCTATAATGATATAGTCATACTCATCTTTTACAGGCGCCAAAGCCTCTTTGAGCATATATTCCCTATTATCCTTGTCTACAAGTTCAATTTCTGCAGCCACCAAATCTATGTGAGAAGGGATAATATCCACATTAGGCGAAGTAGTCGGCTGGATGCACTCACGCACACCGGCACTATGCTCCAGCAAATGATAAGTAGAAAAATTCACTTCCTCTACTCCCAATCCTGAAGTAGCATTTGCCTGAGGATCAGCATCTATCAGGAGAACTTTCTTTTCTAAAACACCTAATGCAGAGGCCAGATTGACAGAAGTTGTCGTTTTGCCCACTCCTCCTTTTTGGTTTGCAACACCAATAATTTTTCCCATTTTTAAAATTTAAGAAACCAAAAATACAATTATTTTTAAAGGTACAATATACTAAAATTTTCACAATTAACACAAAACACTAAAAACCAACGGTTTAACACTTTAAAAAATTATCCACATATTTTTTATCTTTGTGGAATACTTTTTACAAATCCAACTTGATGACTTTACAAGAACTTAAAAATCTATTTAAAAAGGAGCTTGAAAATATTTACACATTATCAGAAAGTTTAGAGCTTTTCTACATTTTTTCTGAAAAATTTTTAGAACTCAGCAAACTTGATTTACAAAAAAATCCACAAAAAGAAATTTCCGACGAAAAGGTAAAACTTTTTTTATCCGTAATCGCCGAACTTAAAACAGGAAAACCCTATCAGCAGATTTTAGGAGAAGCTTTTTTCTACGGAAACCGCTTCTTTATTGATGAAAATGTCCTTATCCCACGCCCAGAAACAGAGGAATTGGTGGATTTAATCATAAAAAAATTATGTCATAATTCTATTTCTTTTAAAATTTTAGACATCGGAACAGGCAGCGGATGCATCCCAATTACTTTAGCAAAATATCTACCTAACTCACAGATTACCAGTATAGATGTTTCTCCAAAAGCACTAAACATCGCTAAAAAAAATGCCGATTTTCACAATGTGAATATCAATTTTGTCCTGAAAGATTATTTAAATGAAAAACTTGATGATGTTTATGATATTATTGTAAGCAACCCTCCATATATAGGCACTTCGGAAGAAGAGGAAATCCCGCTGTCTGTCAAAAACTTTGAACCTAAAATAGCCCTTTTCGCTCCACCAGAGAGCGTTTTGGCATTTTATGAAAAAATCGCGGAAGACTGCAAAAATCATCTTTCAGAAAAAGGAATGATTTTCCTTGAAATCAATCAGAAATTAGGACAGCAAACGCTCAATTTATTCCAAAAAACACTTTCAAAAAGTGAAAAATTAAAAGATTTATCTGATAATGAGCGATTTATCATAGGAAATAAATAATTTTAACAAAATTTTTGGTTAATTAAAAAAGTTTTTATATTTTTGCCTCATATTTAGACAAAAAAAGAATAATGTTTAATCAACACAATCATACAAAAACATCTGAACATACCATTACCATGTGTATGGATATGATGATGTGGGTTTTTAGAAAGCCGCAGTTTTTGTGATTGTAAAATGCGAATAGAAAGATTTTATATAAGTTATACAAAATTATCACAAGGGCTTCGGACAAAAACTGAAGCCTTTTTATTTTTAAACCAAACCTTAATAAATTAAAAAATGTTAATAAATCTGAATCATAAAAACCAAAATCTAACTTGTCAAATGATGGGAATGATGATGTGGCTTTGTAAAAGACCGCAGTTTTTGTGATGGATTAAAGTATTAAGTTTTCTTCATAATCATCATGAGAGCTTCGGTAAATATGCCGGAGCTCTTTTTTTATGTTTAAACCAAATTTTAAGTAAAAAATTAACAATATTATATATAATGAAAAGAAAAGTAGTCAGATTAAGCACTTTGTTTGCGTTGTTCTCCTTCGTGGGGACATTCAGTGCTCAGGAAAAGAAGAAGGATTCTATCAAGGAAAATTCCATCGGCGAAGTCGTGATAGTAGCCTTTGGAAAACAGAAAAAAGAAGAAATCACAGGTTCTATCCAAGAACTAAAACCCAAGGATATTTCTGCATTACAGAACGGGAATGTCTTGCAGGGACTTGCAGGGCGTGTAGCGGGGGTTCAGATTGTGGGAAATGGACAGCCAGGGAGCAGCCCGAGCATAAGAATGAGAGGGATAGGCTCTATCAATGCTTCTAGTGAGCCGCTGATAGTCTTGGATGGGATACCTTACCCTGGGTCGCTCAATTCTATTCCTTCTTCGGATATAGAGAGTTTGTCCTTCTTGGAAGACGCTTCTTCAAATGCTTTGTATGGCTCACGAGGGGCAAACGGAGTAATCATCATCACTACTAAAAAAGGAACGAGAAAGGGAATTCATGTAGATTTTGATATTAAAACAGGGATTAACTTCCGTGCGACTCCAGAATATGACATTATCAGCAGCCCTGCCGAGTATTATTTGGCATATTTCAACAGAGTTCGTGTAGGCGAAAAAGCAAGTGGAAAGACTGATGCCCAAGCCTATACAGAGGCGATAAACAAAATGAACTCCTCGCTAGGATACAACGCCTACAATCTTCCTTTTAACCAGCTTATCAATCCAGATGGAAGTTTTAACCAAAATGCTAAACTGCTTTATCAGGACAATTGGCAAAAACTATTATTCCGACCAAATCTCCGCCAAGAAGCAAACCTCAGCTTCACAGCAAATACCGATAAATTAAAGGCTTATACTTCACTTGGCTACCTTAATGACCGCAGCTACCTCATCGGTTCTGGATTTAAAAGATTGAGTTTAAGGTCTAATTTGGAATATGCTCTTAACGAAAAATTGAAGTTTGGAGTTAATTTAAATTACAGCAACAGCGAACAAAATCTGGGCGATGGAGGAAGTTTTGCTAACTCGTTCCAGTTTTCTAGAAATATCGCGCCTTTTTATCCTGTATTCATGAGGGATAGTAACTATAACAGAGTATATGATGCCAAAGGAAGACCAATCTATGACTACGGTGATGGAAAATTCCCTAACAGATCGAGAAGGTCTTATGCTGTTTTCGAAAACCCAGTAGGAAACCGCCAGTATGATTTGAATAAAGTAACCAATAACACGGTGAATACCAATCTTTTCGTGCAGTATAAATTCCTGAAAGATTTTGATTTTACTTATAATTTTGGTGGTGTGATTATCAATTCCCAAGAGCTTGTTTATGGAAATCCTTTGGGAGGGACTACGGCTACTGTGGGCGGGCGACTTGCAAAATCCAATACTCTGAAATACGCCTTTAACCACCAGCAGTTATTATCTTATAATAAACAACTTGGCGCACATAATATCAGCGTTCTTCTAGGGCATGAGCTGAACCAAGAGAAAAGCGATTATTTCGGGGCGAGAAAAGAAAAATTGTTCTTAGAAGGACTTACTGTTTTTGATAATGTTCTGAAAATGAACGAAATCACAGGAAACCAATATGACTATGCTGTCGAAGGGTTTTTCTCCCGAGTTTTGTATAATTATAAAAACAAATATTTCTTCAATGCCAGCCTTAGGAGAGATGGTTCATCAGTATTTTCTAAAGAAAACAGATGGGGAACTTTCTATGGACTTGGGGCAGCATGGGACATTTCGAAAGAGGATTTCTTAAAGGATTCAGAGACAGTTAATGCCCTGAAAGTGAAGGCTTCCTATGGACAGCAGGGGAATGATATTTTCTACTTCCCAGACACTACGGACAGAATTTATTATGCTTACAAAAATTTATATAAAATTAGAAACTTCGGAGATGATACGCCTGTGGTTACTACGGAATATCTCGGAAATAATAAGTTGAGATGGGAAAACTCCCAAAACCTAAATGCTGGCTTTGAAACGGCTTTGTTCAACAGAAGATTGTCTATCAATGCTGAATATTTCGAGAGAAAAGTTTCTGATATGATCTATCGTGCGGCGCTTCCTTTCTCTAATGTGGGATATTATCCTAGGTTAGAAAACATCGGGAACATGAGAAACAGAGGAGTTCAGGTGAGCATCAGCGGAGATGTAGTTAAAACAGCGGACTTCACTTGGAATCTATACGCTAACCTTACTCATTACAAAAATAAAATCACCAAACTCCCTGATGCACAGAGAGAAAATGGGATAACAGACGGACTTTTCCTTCTAAAAGAGGGCAGCGACCGATATGCTTACTATCTGAAAGAGTTCGCAGGGGTGAATCCTCTGAATGGAGATGCGCTTTGGTATAAAGATGGCGTGGATGCACATGGAAATGCAGTTAAACAAGTTACAAACAGCTACGCCGAAGCAACACTTTACCAAACAGGAAAATCTGCTATACCAAAGGTTTATGGTGGTTTTGGAACTCAGATAAGATTTAAAAATATCACTCTATCGGCTAATTTTGCGTATCAGCTGGGCGGCTGGGGCTATGACCAAAACTACAGATCGCTCCTGCATTCGGACAACTATGCGTCTAACTATCATAGAGATGTTCATAACACATGGACGCCAGAAAATCCTACAGCATCTCTGCCAAGAATAGATATTTCTAATTCTAACCAAAATGCCAATTCTACACTATTCCTAGTGAAATCAGATTATTTAAGTCTTCAGGATTTGACACTGAGCGTGGGCATACCGCAGAAGTTCCTTGAAAACTACGGAATCCGAGATGCCAATATTTATGTAACAGGAAACAATCTTTTCTTACTTTCAAAGAGAAGAGGCTATGACCCAAGGCTGTCTATTTCTGGAGTTTCGGAGACATACGGATACAATCTGTTGTCAAGTGTTTCATTAGGTCTTAATCTTAAATTTTAATCTTTAAAAAAGTTATGAAAATAAATAAAATATTAGCAGGAGCATTCGTTGCCCTATCACTTTTGAGCTGCAATAGAGAATTAGAAACAGAATCAGCGAAACTGATTTCAGAGGAGCAGATTCCTGATGATGCGGCATCTTTAAATAATTATCTTAAAGGGATTTATCTTAGCTTCAGAAATCATGGTTCAGGTGGAACTACCACTCACACGGATTTTGGGATAATGTCCATAAAAGCAGGAGTTGATTTGCTTTCCAATGACCTTATTCAGGCGAAACAGCAGCACCTTGGGAGATATTACAACTATGAAGCGAGACAAAGCGACAACTTTACCAACGAAATCGTTTGGAATACATTTTATTCTAAAATCTTTGATATCAATCGTTTAATAGAGAAGATAGAAGGCATAGGCGTAAATAATGAAAACCGACACATCTACGGTCAGCTTTTGGCGCTTCGTGCGTATAGTTATTTTAATTTGGTGAGATTCTATGCGCTTACTTATGTTGGTCATCAGAATGAATTGGGAGTGCCGTTGGTAACTACGGCATCTACTCCAGAAACACCGAGAGCAAGAGCCACAGTAGCTGAAGTCTATACACAGATAACCAGCGATATAGAAAATGCCATCACTGCGCTGAATGGTTTCACTCAGCAAAACATCGCACAGATAGACCAAAGGGCAGCGAAAGCCATCGCAGCGGATATTTACCTTGAAACTGGGGATTATGCCAGAGCGGCAGCCTATGCTCATGATGCCCGAACAGGCAAAACACTGATGTCTCAGGCGGATTATACAGGTGCTGGATTTTCTCTAAAAACCAATCCAGAGATTATCTGGGGATTTGATAATTCTTTACAGACCAAAAACATCGGTAACCACTACGCTTCGTTCTTTTCTATGTATGACAGCATGAATGAAGGCTATGCAGGAGCAGCAGGGATTTATAAAATCATTGATAAAAGATTATATGACCAAATCCCAAGCACCGATTACAGAAAACAAGTGTTCAACGGGGCTACGGCATCCGACTATACCTTTAACGGAAAGACCAAAAACCATCCGCCGTATGTGAGCAGAAAGTTCAAGGATTTGACTTTCTTTGAGGGGGATTATATCTACATCAGAGCGGCTTCGCTTTACTATATAGAAGCAGAGGCTTTGGCGAGACTTGGGCAGACAGTTCAGGCGAGACAGGTGCTCTATGATATTACTTCTGTGAGAGATACAGGATACACGCTTTCCACGAACTCTGGACAGAGCCTCATAGATGAAATCATCCTGCAAAAGAGAATAGAACTCTGGGGCGAAGGCTACGCTTGGTTTGACATGAAACGCCTTGGAGTGGATTTGGTGAGAAATTATCCAGGGTCTAACCATACTTTTGGGAAGTTTAACATTAGTTATTCTACGGACTATAACCAATACCGTTTCCAGATTCCGCAGAGTGAGGTGAGTAACAATCCTAATATTGTTCAAAACCCAGTGAGATAAAACATGATGAATAACAACCCGCTGAAGGTAGAAATCCCTCTCGGCGGGTTTGTTTTTAAAGGCTGTAAATTTTATCTTTGCCACAGAATTTTAAATTTAGCATTATGAAAAACTTTTTATTCGCTGTGGCTGCTTTACTGAGTTTAGCCGCATGTAAAAGAGATGATGAGCCTGTTTCCCCGCTTCTTGGGACATGGAGATATACAGGAGGAAATTTTATCAGCGGGGCTGATGGTTCTTCTTTCAACCCTCATCCTGCAAACTCTTGTGATTCGCAGTCTACCATAGAGTTCAAAAAAGGCTTCTATGCTGTTCGGCAGGACTTCAAAATAGTCGGCGGAACCTGCACACCAGAGGCGGTAGAAAACCTGAGATACACCTATAATGAAGCCACCAAAGTGCTAAAACTAATAGCCTCTGATGGTACTGAAGAAGAATATACCGTATCTCTATTAGACGGCGGCAATCTTCACTTGGAAACTCCTATTGGTGATGCCAACACAGATGGAATAAATGATAAAGATTTGGATACTTACACCAAAATAAGATAAACACAAAACCGCCCATTTCTTTGGCGGTTTTCCTTATAAAGAATATAAATAAATACGGAAAAGTCTTTTGCAATATTATAAAGGTATCTTGGGAAATCCTACATTTAAAAGATTAAGGACATCAATCAAAAATTCGTCCATAGAAAAAGCGGTTTTGTAATACAAACCGCTTATTTCCAATAACTTATTTTTTGTAGCGAAGACGGGACTTGAACCCGTGACCTTTGGGTTATGAATCCAACGCTCTAACCACCTGAGCTACCT